>Ga0302320_10004419_pt1 | contig 31948 bp, 26 predicted proteins | sample Bog_T0_3_FD_202130 | JGI IMG/M metagenome (GOLD analysis project Ga0302320, IMG submission 202130) | Peat permafrost microbial communities from Stordalen Mire near Abisko, Sweden - Bog_T0_3 | ecosystem: Environmental > Terrestrial > Soil > Wetlands > Peat | place: Sweden: Abisko, Stordalen Mire... | reverse complement strand
CGTATTTAGCCAATAGAGCTCTCTGGTAGTTTGCTCCATTTACAACCACTGGCTCGGAATTGATTTGATTTCCCATCGCAGGAATATCCAGATCTTCTCTCAGAAAACCATTTAAAACTGGAAATTTCTCTACCTGAACATTGAAAATTCGGGATCGGTGGTACAAGTAATAGTTGATAATCAGCTGCTCACCTTTGAACACAGTACTTCGATTGACCTCGGCACTCACCCAAGCCTGATCTTTTGCTTCTTTTTGGTTACTCAAATGGGGACGATGGAAAGAAGGCGATTTTTGACTTTGGCCTCCTTCTGATCCCACTTGAACGACAATGTCTGGAGCAGTTAATACCTTGCCTTGAGATTGGATTTTAATTCCGGTAATTTTTAAAGTTCCAGACTTCAGTGGCTTCAACACTTTTGTGACTTGCTGAGAATTCACTGTTGAGAAACCATTGCTATTTTCATCATACTGAGAAGTCATGGACATGGAACTAAACGAATTCACTACCGCAAAATCAGGAGCGTCAAACTCAGGTTCTCTCATTCGAAATGAATTTTTCGTTTTTACCATGAGATTCAAAGTCAAAGTTTCATCTTGTGAAATCTTTGTTTGATCTACTTCTGCAGAAAATTGAACGTCTGCAGCCAGTACCGTCCGAACTAGGACAACACTGATGGCTATTGCTTGTTTACCAATCCTTTGGACTTGCCTGTGGTTTAACATGTTGAGCCTTAAATTTCTCCTGTACCTTTTCTTGAATTTGTAACTGCTGCTCCTTGCTAGCCAATTCAGTCATGACTCGCTCAGCATCTTCTTGTGACATATTCTTGGATTTAAATTTTTCCTGAGAGGTATTCTTGTAAACTTTTTCCTGAGAACTCGATTCGGTTTTTTGCGCTTGTTGCTGTTGGTCTTTTTGCTGCTGTTGCTGCTGGTCTTTTTGTTGCTGCTGTTGGTCTTCTTTTTGTTGCTGCTGGTCTTTTTGCTCTTGCTCTTGCTTCTGTTGTTGCTTCTGTTTTTCACTTAACAGGAGTTGAAGATTCTTTTTAGCCTCCTGCTCGAGCACTGGATCTTTCGTTTCTCGCGCTGCGTGAATTGCCCCAATATAGGAACGTACTGCACCCGAGAGATCTCCCTTTTTAACCTGTGCATTCCCCAAATTATAAAGCGATTTTCCCATCAAACTTTTATTCTTCTTAGCAGTCTTGTCACTCCCATCACCCTTGTCTTGAGAAAGCATCGCAGCATTGCTAAAAGACTGAATCGCCTGCTCCAACTCTCCTTTTTTTAGCTGAACGATCCCTTGATTAAATTCCAATTCGGGCAAGGAAGGATCTCTCGCTTGTGCAGCTCCAAAGCTTTTCTGAGCCTCTTCCATTTTTCCTTCACTATACGCCTTAAGTCCTTTTTCATTTTCCAGGTACGCGTCTAAGGGAGCGCGAGGACTTTGAAACTCGGATGCTAAAGCTAATTTAGGTAGAGTCATCAGCACAAAAAAAATCGCTAAAATTTTTCGAGCAGGCAATGAGATCTCGATAAAAAATAAAACTATCGCAATCAGAAGAGGAATTTGAAACCGTTCATCGAAAACTAAATACCGTCTCTCAGAATCATTGGAGCGATTCAACGCACCCATCTGGGAAAACAACTCCCCTAACTCAGTCTCTTTTTCTGTGACGTTCCAATACTTTCCGCTAGCACCTTGAGCAACCTCCTCTAAAGTCTTTGAATGAAAACTACTCACCACCGCTCCACCGGATCGATCTCTTTTAAATCCTTGTGGGTTTCCATTTTCGTCTTTGATAGGAATAGGGCCACCCTGCTCGGTCCCCACACCCAGAACGTAAAGTTTCACTCCCGCTTGTTGGATCTTTTTGGTGATAGCCTCCAGTTCACCCTCATGATCTTCTCCATCTGAAATCAAAATCATGACTCGAGATTCTAAACCTTCGGCTTTCGCACCCGATTTATCTTCTGCACCCCGATCCATAGCCCTCAAAGCGGTTTCAAGCCCCAAGCTAAGATGAGTACCCTGATTTTTGATGAGTTTTGGCCCCAACGTTTGCGTCACTTCCCAAATATAATTGAGGTCAGTGGTCAGAGGGCTCGCAACATAGGAACTTCCAGCAAAGGCAATGACTCCCACTCGATCTCCCTCAAGTTGATCCAGGAGTTTACGAATCATATGTTTGGCTTTGAGAAGACGACTGGGGACCACATCTTCCACTTCCATGCTGTTGGAAACATCCAGCACCAGCATGACATCCAATCCTGCCACTTGCACCCATTCCTCATGGCTTCCCCATTGGGGACGAGCAAGAGCAAATAATGCAAAAATAAAACCCATCAGCCAGTACTTTGCTTTATTGAGACGAAGCTGAGGATTCCATTGAGGTACCATTCGGCTCCAAAGAGAAGGACGGATAAATTCTGAAAATTTCTGAGTTTTTCTCTTCTCATCCAGAAAGACCCACCCATAAAACAGGGGAACAAGAGCTAAACCCCAAAGCCAGGATGGATTCAAAAACTTCATGGAAGTACCCTCCACCATCCCCTAGCCAATAACTGTTCCATCAAGAGGATCAATAACCCTAGTTTAAGCGGCCATTCATATTTTTCATTATACCGCACTTTTTCCTTCTTCTTCACATCACTCTTTTCAAGTTGGTCAATCTCTTTGAAAACCGAATCCAACGTGCTCTCATCCGTCACTCGATAAAATTTTCCATGGGTGAGCTTTGAAATCTGCTGTAAGAGTTCAGGGTTCAATGCATTATCAAACCACTGGTAGGTAGTAATGGCATTCCCAAAAACACTTTTATGTCGGATCGGCATTTTCACTCGGCCTTCCCGGCCTATGGCGATGGTGTACACTTTAATTCCATAGCCAGCAGCAAGTTCTCCAGCAGTTGCTGGATCCACTTGCCCCACATTGTTATCACCATCCGTTAAAAGAATGATGACTCGACTTTTCGCTTTCGAAGATCGCAGATGATTCACTGCAAGCGCTAATCCATCGCCAATGGCTGTCCCATCTTTCAACACCCCAGTAGACGCTTGCTTTAAAGCATTTAAAAGAAGCCCATAGTCTAAAGTAGGAGGTGCCATGGTCAAAGGCTCACCACTGAAAATGACAAAACCAATTCGATCGCTGTCCCTTCCTCGAATAAAGCTTTCAAGCGTATCTTTTGCAACATCCAACCGTGACCTTTCGGCTAGATCTTCGATGTTCATGCTAGCAGATACGTCCAAAATGAGCGTGATATCAATGCCGCTAGTGGTTCTCTCCACCTGATTAAAACTACTTTGAGGTCTTGCGAGCGCAAAAATCAGGAAAACCAGACCCACATATTTCATTATTAAAAGAATTTTCAGCGGATTTTTTAAAGATAGTGCTGTTGGAATAGGCAATGAAAAGTGGACCCTGGGGGGTCGATTTCTTTTTGCCCACCACTGATGGAGGAGTGGCAATAAAAGCAACAAAAGGAGAAATGACGCATTATTGAGATGCATTCGAAACTTCCTTTGGCCTGCGAGTGGCTCTAATCCATTTTCTTGATTCTTCTAGGATCTGCACAGGCTCTTCCAACTCAGGCTGAAAATCAGTAAACTTAACCAAATCCAATTTTTCAAATAATACCCCCAGCTGCTCGATTACACATAAAGTCAAACCGAATTGGAGTTCTCTTTTTTCTTTCAACAACTGAAGTATTTCAATCGAAGTAGATTCAGGTGCTCCCAACTGAAAGCGGGAACCTACATAGACCTTTAAAATTTCAGACAGCCTAAAATAGTATTTTTTAAAATTCTTTTGCGCTAGCAAGTTCTGGCTTTCCAGTTCAGCTAAACTCAAAAAAGCCACCTCATCTTCGGACTGAACCATTGCAGGCAGCTGAGCTTTTTTGGCCTTCCACTTATTTAAAACATAATAAACCCCAATCCCTAGGAGAGAAAAAAGCACAAGTCCTAAAACCACTTCAACCACCACTACCCAAAATGGAAACCTCAAAGCCAAAGGAGGTTCAATTTCTTCTGGTTGATCGGGATGGGGATCTTCTTTTCGAATGACTGACTCAATATCAAAGCTAAAAGGATGGGTCCTACCCACTTCCTTTCCTGAGCGGTCTTTTAACACCAGGGAGGGTAAGGTCAACCGCCCCGGCTTCAGAGGCGTGGCATGGATATGAGGAGGAGTACCTGCAGCTTGTACAAACCATCCTTCGTCTTTGGCCTGAAAATCGACTTCAACCCAGGGAATATCTGCCGAGGAAATTTTAAGTTCAATGGAATCCCCAACCTGTACCTGGGAGGTCGGCCCGCCCTCTTTCTTAGGGACAATCTCCAAATCATAAGTAGGAGAAGCTTGCTGCTTGGATTCCTCTGCAGCAAAACCGGCCGAAGCAGTGCAAATACTTAAAACAAAAAACACAATAGCCTTCGGAATGAGAAATCGTCTCACTTTTTTGCTACCGTTTTCGACGCGATCGAGCACGAAAAAAACCCACCACCGCTTCGCCATAGTCATCCTGTGTTTGAATCTTCAATAAATCGATTTTACTTCCCTTCAAAGCCGAACCCACTTGAACCTGGATTGAACCTTGAAAATCCTTAAGCCATTTCTTGAAAGCATAAGAGGAGGTATCCACTAGCTGTTCTTGACCTGTTTCTGGATCAAAAAACAAAATCTGCCCAAGATCTGGAATGTTTCCCTCTTTTAAATCGCCAATACAAATAGCAACGACATCATGTTTACAGGCAAGACGCTTCAAAGCAACTTCATACCCCTGAGTCAAAAAATCGCTAATGATAAACACCACTCCACTGTGTTTCATCACTCGGGATGCCGCCTCCAGAGCCCCTGCTAAATCAGTCCCCGACCTTCGAGGCGTATCTGCAAGCAGGTCTCGGATAATCCGCAAAACATGTTGCCTTCCTCTTTTTGGAGGAATCACTTTCTCCACTTTATCTGAAAAAAGCAGAACGCCTACTTTATCTCCATTATGAGATGCAGCATAAGCCAGCATGCCCCCAACCTCAGCTGCAACTTCAGATTTAATTTTTTGATTCGATCCAAAGGCCTTAGATCCAGAAACATCTATGATCAAAAAAACAGTCACTTCCCGTTCTTCTTCAAACTTCTTCACGAGAGGATCTCTTGTCCTGGCACTTACTTTCCAATCAATATGCCTCACGTCATCCCCTGGCATGTACACTCGATGCTCAGAAAACTGCACACCTTGGCCTTTAAAATGCGTTCGATATTGACCGGAAAGAACATCATCGACCACCTTTCGGGTCGTGATCTCAATATGACGGACTTTATGAAGCAGTTCCTCTGAAAGCATAAAGTTTTCCTCTCTCAAGGAACCTCAATATGTTCCAGAATCTTTTTTACAATCCCCTCACTATCGATTCCATCAGCTTCCGCTTCAAAAGAAACTAAAATCCGATGCCTCAACACATCGTATGCAATCGACTTGACATCTTCCGGCGTGACAAACCCCCGCTGATGAATAAAAGCATGCGCTCGACTCGCCTTAGCCAATGCCAAGGTTGCTCGGGGTGAAGCTCCTACTTGAATCTGCGATTTGAGGGCAGACAGATGGTATTTCTCAGGAAACCGAGTGGCAAATACCACAGATAAAATATAGTCTTTCAACTTTTCATCCATGTAGATTTGAGAGCAAGCTTTCCTCGCCTCTAAGATCGTCGCTGGATGACAGATTTTAGCTGCCCTGGGGAGCTCCACTCCAGACATTCTATTCAGAATATCTTTTTCTTCTACCAAATTAGGATATCCCACCCTGATCTTAAATAAAAAACGGTCCAACTGGGCTTCCGGAAGTGGATAGGTACCTTCCTGCTCAATGGGATTTTGAGTCGCTAAAACAATAAACAGATCTTCCATCGAATAAGTAGTTTCACCAATGGTCACTTGATGCTCTCCCATCGCTTCAAGAAGAGCACTTTGAACCTTAGCGGGAGCACGATTGATCTCGTCTGCGAGAACCAAATTAGTAAAAATTGGCCCCTTTTTTGGAGTAAAATCACCTGTTTTTTGATTAAAAATCATCGTACCCACTAAGTCAGCAGGCAACAAATCCGGTGTAAACTGGATTCTCTGAAATTCAGCATGAATCACATCCGCCAGTGTTTTGATAGTGAGAGTCTTTGCCAAACCAGGCAACCCTTCCAACAAAACATGGCCTTCACAAAGCAAGGCCATCAGAAGCCGCTCTAGCAGGATCTTTTGACCAACAACTACCTTGGAAGCTTCACTTAAAATAGCATGGATAAACTGGCTTTTTTCCTTAATTTCTTCCGTCAATGTTTGAACGTCGAGTGGTGGCATATGCCAAACACTATACTCTGATTACAGTGAGATGTTAATCCCGACTCAGAAAAACTTCGCCACACCATCTCTAAAAACTCGTGCAGAGGCCCATCCTTTCCTTGCCCCGCATAATCACTCAGAGTATTTAAAACCTGACTAAATCCTTCTGGCTGATCTCTCATCAGAATCAGAAATTGATCTAGATCCCCATTTCTAAGCAGATTTGCTATAAACTGGCGGATTTTTTTCGAAGGCGCTAATTGATCCGGACTCTGAAGTGGGTACCCCTCTTTGCTTTGATTCTCAAAAAATCGGACAATCGGCTGCATCACGTCACTCACCTTCAACGCTTGATAAGCGGGGAGATGCGGAAGCTGGTGCCATCGATCTTTAAACAATTCGAAGGATCTGCGTGCGTTAGGATCTTGGTAAATACTCTTGAATATTTCCATCCCGTCTTTTACGCGGGACTCCCCAGGCTGTCCCGTTAAGGGATCCGACAAAAAATCTTCCAAAACCGATTGGATCCGCTCGGTACGATCCCGCTGAGGCTCCTCATAAAAAGCTTGAAGAAACGACGCTGCCCTTGCGGAAGTCAATAGGTCCTTGGCTGTTTCAGCATGTTCAATTAAGAAAGGAAGATCCTCATGAACTACTTGCTGAAGCCTCCAAAGCCCCAACGTCATTAGATCGCTCTTGCTTTCACGAGAGTGGGGTTTATCCATTTTCCCAACCGCTGCTAAAGCATAATATGCCAATTGCTTCATGCTCATGCTGTCTTCCTGGGATCCATGATCGATCACTTCAAAAACCTGATCTAACACTCTCCAAAAAAGATCCTGATTTCCATCATCCACCACCAGTGAAATCATGATATCCCGCATGTGAGGATTCACTGCAGCACGAATAAATGCATTAAAGAAATCATTCAAAGCAGGATCATCCAAGTCCATCCCCCTCAGAGCGATAGCAGGAACATGCATCATCCCCATTCTGGCAGTATTCAGTACTACCGATAAATTGTTTTTATCACCGTAGGTCGCTGGATGAAAAAGCGGGTCATTTCGAACTGCGGCAGGAGTGGAGTAGTAAACTTCAAAAAACATATCTCTTAAAACTGCTAGGCCAGGAGGAGATCCATCCGCCCCAGGACTGGCATTTTCTTTTAAAACTTCTTTGACCTGATTGATATTGTAAAGATAGCGCTGAAGTTCTCGTACCTTTTCCACACCCAATTCGGCAGGCAGAAAACCCACCACTCCCCTACTCTGAGGATCTGGACTCTCGCCTTCCATATCCCGATGACAGGGTGGCAATTGAGGAAGCCCAATCCCCCAGGTGAGTACCCCCAAATTCTCCGTCGCTACCGGAAAACCAGTCGTGGCATACCTTCGATCCAAAATATCCTCGACGGCTTTCATCAAAGTCATGGGCTTAGTCTTACCTGAAAACTTCTTCTGAATCTGAGGCGGCCAAAGTTCGCGGGGCAGATCTCCCCACGCCTCTCCGATCTCCTGAGCAAAATCAAGCGCCATAATCTTGTGCGGCCAAGTTGGCATGGGGAAAGCAGTATTAATCAGTGTCTTTGCCAACCAACCCAAAGTGTTATCCCATACAATCCGTGGTTCATTTTCGCCAGGATAGAAATAAGTGAGTGGACGATAGTCAATCGAACGCTCATGCAGCCACTTTAACAAGTATGCAGGAGAGTGATGTACTCCCTGAATAGGCAACTCCCCTGGCTTCAGGCTAAAATATTTGAAGAAATTAATCATGGAATCTAAGATCCAATAATCAGGCTCGCTCTGTTCCCGATGTTTCATCTTCATGAAAATAGGCTCTAGCCAACGACGAAGTTCCTTAACAGACCAACTTTGCCTAGGCTTGAATGAACCAGCTGGACCATCTGGATCGACAACCAACTCCCAGTCGGTTAGTAAATGCTTTGCTTCGTTTACGATTCGACGGGCCTTGACTTCAATCTGAGCAGCCCGCAATTGTGGACGAGCAGGATCCATGGATAGATCTCCACACTCTTTGTGATCCACCCACGTTCGAATCCTAGGTAAATACTGATCAAAATTAATATCAGCCTGAGTTTTCGGCTCTCCATTTTTTGAGAGCAAATCGTCCATGTCTTTGAGCAGCAAGGGAAATGAATCCGATTCGACCACCCGGGCTGCAAAACTTTCCAATGGCTTTAAGTGGCCACGAGTGGGACCTGTCATGATGGGATGGACCACTTCAATGAGCGGCTGCAGGACCCCCCCATCGAGGGTTTGCTTGCCCACATCCCCTTGAATCCAATAAGGCAATGCCTTTAAAAAATTGCCCACTCGCCCGTCTTCATAAGCTGACATCCAGCTGCTCGCTAAGGTTTCGATATTGGACTTAGAAAACCCCTCTATGAAATTTTTCATCAAATTGACTTGAAAATCAAAAAACCGCTCTCCCCTCTCGTTCTTTTGACCTCTGAAGAATTGGACCGAAGAAATCAAGCCCTGATGAGGTGAATGAGTCGACCCACTCCCCAAACAATCCATGAAATCGCGCAAGTGGTCATCGTAATGAGGATCACTCAGCTGGTCCATTGAAAATTCAAGATCGAGCCTGCCACATGCCGGATGAATTTGGTAAACCGATTGAGAGTCATTAACCTTTTCAATTCGAACCCAGGGTAAGTCTCGACGGGATAAAGAATGACGATGGCTCAAGTCAATCGGAAGCAAATCATTCTCCCTGATTTCAGGATTATGAGTTACCCCTTCGCCGATAAATCGTCGAGAAAGACTAATGAAAGCACCTACCAGATCGTTGAGCCTGCCATCTTCAGCTATTTCAGACATCTCTTGAATAGCATTTGCAAATTCACTTTTTTCTGAAATTTTAAAAAGGGTATTAAAGAGTTCTATATTCTGATCGGCATGCTCCATCACATCTCTTAAGAGATCCACAACAGGATGAACATTATTAATTTGATAAGCCTGATAAAGGGACACTAAAGAATCCGACAAAAAACTTTCTTCAAGATGAACATATTTTTTCAAGCTTCGTACGAAGTTAAAAAGTTGAATGGATTTACCTTCTTTGAGAGCTGCCATGAGTACATCAAAAATCGTTGAGCCGCCTAGTTGCTCCTGAGGTTTCACCAAAACCTTCAAATTTTGATTCAAAAATGCACGATCTTCCTGCTCTGGGAGTGACATTACGAGAAACAAGTCAGGCCAGGCCTCTCGATCTGCTAAGTCCTTCAATAAGGGGATCAGGCGCAAAAATCCCCCTTGACTGTCCTCTCCACGATCCGCAAACAAATGAATCATGAATTGAGCCAAAAGCGGGTCCACTCCATTCGGGACAGGGCCTGGACTCCCTGCCAGACTTCCAGAATGACGTACAGAACCGTAAACCGCTTGAATCATGTCAGCCATGGGCTCCATGGCGGAGGTACGCAAAGAACCTCTACCATCCCTATACAAAGCAGTCATCGCCAAATCAGAAACCACCTGATAATGATCATTGAGACGGGCTGGATAAGTACAAAAAGGCGCCATCGACAATAAAGCCAACTTCCCCACACGAAGAATATAATTACTAGCATCCTGAGGATGCAGTGCGGAAATTTCCTGAAACAAATGCATGCTGGCATTTGGAATCGAGATGCCTTCACGCATGCAGGGGATGGAAGTGTTCAGACTCTGCACTGCATCTGCTAATTTTTGAAGTGGCACTGGGGAGGTTGAATCCCACCTATTCTCCCCATTTTGTAAATCACGAGATCCCAACAAAACTTTGAACAAAGCGCTCTGCAACGCCACCTTCTGGGGGATCTCACCCATGTCTTTGCCATAAATTTTGTCTATTAATTCAAAAGGATTTGAATCTTCTCTTCTCAGCCATTGTACTAATTCCCGACTCACAGGGATTTGCTCATTACCGCTCCTATACAAATGATCTTCATGAAGATAAGCATGAATCCCTTTCACCAAGTCTTCTAAGGTAGATTCCGCTGGAGTGGCCCTTTTAAAGTTCTCCAATAGACTCTGAAAAGATGGAGCCCCAGTAACTCGAATCCCTAATTTGAAAACTCCATGCAACTGCTGATCCTCGACTTGGGGGGATAGCAATTGTATCAATTTAGTAATTTGATTGCGGGAGACACTGAAATAGCTATCTTTTAAAAGTGCAATAGAGCTGGCAATAAAATCGCCATTCTGCAAAATTTTTCCTAATTTTTTATAAACCGATTGAGAAATTCCCAACCTAGTTAAAGTCTGATGCGTCTTGTCAATTTCAAATAATCTTCTTTTGTTATTAATGATATAACTATTAAATGCATCAACAATAGGACGAAGATCAGAGTCAGACATCCCCTCGCTTCCATCACCACCGTTAATCAACTTATTAATATCATTCAATGCACCATAAGTATTGAAACACTTCAAAGCGGCTCGAAAAGTCTCAACTGAAAGCTGAGAGCTACTTAAATCCATCTTTGAGCAGTCAACATTTATCTTACGGTATCGAGCTGTATTAAGAACCCCCTTATCAGCTCCTCCTCCAAAGAACATCCCAGGAGAACAAGCCGCAACGAATCCCCCAACCACAACCCCCACTGTGCACACTTTGAACAGACGTGCCCAGCGCTCTACAGGCCCACCACACACTTTTTTATTGTTCAAGAACATTCCCTCAAATATTCTTCCCCGCAACACCAGCTTACTGCTACCAAAATAGCCCGTCTGAGTCAAATCGTGAAAACAGGTGGCCACAAGGAACTGGCTGTATCCAGCGAATGTTTTATGTGCATTTCCAAAAAATCTGCGCCATGATAGAAAACGTTCAAGCAACTCAAATTCTAGAAAATTAGGGAACCAAGGTGGACAAGCAACTTTTTCTTTCGAAAATACTGACTCCATGGACTATCCTCGTCAGAGTTTCTCTGATTTGCAGCCTCTTAGGCGCAATCATTTTTGGATTAAGTCTGAGAAGAATTGAACCCATCCCTGTCAGCCAAAGTCCCCTGCATTTTAATTCCGGCAATGCATACGAAACTGCTCGGTATCTTTCAAAAAATTTTCCTAGGCGGGTTACCTGGAGTGAGAATCGAGTCCGCGCTGGCAATTGGCTAAAAAAAGAATTTTCCAAACTAGGCTACACTCCCAAAAGCCTCAAATTTTCTGAAGTTATCGCAGGCAAGCTTTACACCGATCTAGAAAATATTTACGTTGAGAAAAAAGGATCTACTCATCCGAACGAAATCATCGTCGCCATGGCGCACTATGACATTACAGACACCACGATCGAAGGAGCAATGGACGATGCCTCTGGGGTAGGTGTGGTGCTGGAGCTAGCTCGTCTATTCTCCAAAGAAAAAACAGACCGAACCCTTCTTTTTCTACTGACTGACAGCGAAGAATTTGGTGCTTTTTGGGGGGCTCGGGCTTTTGCTCATTCTTACGAGTTTTCCGATCGTATTGTTGCAGCAGCTAACTTTGATTTCATCTCACCAGAAAATCAAACCAAGGTTTTGACTCTCTGTGACGGACTTAAAACGGGGTACACCCCCCTTTGGCTCAGAGAGATTGCACTGAACTCGCTGAGATCCCTAGGCACAATCCAAGCACTGGATATGAGTGGCATTGAAGAATTTGTAGAAAGGGCCATGCAAATTCCTCCCGCTGACCATGGCGCATTCTTAGCGGCGAACCTACCTGCCTTCAATTGGGTTGGACAAACGCACAATTTCGCCCACATCATGAGCCATTACCATCACACGCGTTTTGATGTCATGGAGGCTTTAAACGTGAACTCTTTCGAACCCTTTGGCAAGGGAGCTGAACGAGTTATTCGTACGGTGGATAGCCTCCAAAAACTTCCTGAAGATTTCAAGGATTCTTCTTACTGGAAGCTCTCAACGAACTACTATCTGCCGGGATGGGCTGTGACTCTGATCCATATTCTGGCATTCATTCCGTTTTTAGCCTATGCCCTCAGCAAATTCGAAAAAGCCTTTCGAGGAAAATCCAAAATAAGAATCCTTGAAGTCATCAAAAATGAAGCTAAGGGAATTAGCATTTTGCTAGGATCCCTTTTGCTAGGGTACGTCGTCATCCTTCTCTTGCCAGCACTGCACGTGATCACGCTCTATGAGACTTTTCCAGCAACCCAAAAAGCCTTGCTTCTCAATTCGCCTAATTTCCTTGCTATCTTTTTAGTCATAGCCTTTGTCTTAGGAGTCTATTGGGTGTTCAAAAGAACCTTCTCTGGCCCTAATGATTCCTCTGGCTATATCGAAATCAGACATGCGGTCCACGCGGTATGCCTCATCTTGATTATCTTTTTGGCCTTTCTTAAAAACAGTTATCTTGCGGTACTCCTGCTTTTACCACCTGCTTATTTTTGGACTGCCATTAGTTCTCGACGAGGTACCGATAGCCGAATTCTCAACGGCCTGCTTCTTTTAGGAGGTTCAATTACTTTTGTAATTATGGCACTCCTTCTGACTACGGTATTTCATGTTGGGGTTTTTTATTGGTATATTTTTCTTGCTGCTGCCTATGGGCTATTTTCTGCCTATTCTGTGGTACTATTTTTCATGACTTTGACGGTAATGATTCGACTTTTTCGCTCTTTTGTATTGTAAAGCATTCAGGGGAAAAGCCGTAAAACGTGCGAAGCGCTGGCAATGAGAATTTCTACCCCTTCTTTTTGAAATCGACGGAATATACCCGGCGTTCGAACTATTTGAATATGCCATTTTAAATTGAGTGGATTGCTAAATGCAAAAATGGAAGGATCCATCTGCGTATCACTCAACTTGCACTCGACTGTCATCCACGGCTTTTGGTTTTTCACAATAAGAAAGTCAACCTCTCTTTTTTCTTTATTTCGAAGGTAGTTAAGATCGAATTTTCCTTTACCTATATCTGTCCAGAAGTGGCAGGCTTTTAGCAAGTGGCAGGCTACTAAATTTTCAAATCGGCTACCTGGACTATCTATTTCAGACCAATCGTAAAAGTAAATTTTGCTTTCCTTTTTTAGGGATCTCACCAGAGATTTAGAATACGGTCTCAATTCAAAAAGGTAATAAAGTTCTTTCAAATAATTGAGCCAACGACTTACGGTATCGTGAGCCACCTCAAGATCCTCACGAAGAGATTGAACACTCATAAGACCACCCACACGCTCCGGAAGTAGTGCTACTAGCATTTCGATTTGGCTTAACTCTGGAATGCGACTCAGATCCCGAAGATCTTCTCGGATAATTTGCTCAACTCGAGTTCGACGCCAAGCATTCGCGAACTCCTCTGAACCACGAAAAAGGGGTTCAGGAAATCCCCCAAACTTCCATAAGCGGGAAAATCGGTCTTCTAATTCTTCTTCTATGAGCTCTGGCATTACTTCTGGCGCTGTTTCTGCAGAAGATTCAAACAACTGTCTTATGATTTCCTCAGGGTCTTCCCGAGATTCTAGCTGGGTGAGCTCCCCCAAACTAAATGGATGCAACCGAAACCCCAAGTACCGACCTAAAAGGCTGTCACCTCCTTTTTTATAAACATCGAGTCTGGCACTCCCTGTGACCATAAATTGACAAGATTGTTCTAATGTGTCGTAAAGGCCTTTGAGATCTGATTTCCATCCTTTCGCTTTATGAATTTCATCAAAAACAACGACAGGAGTTGTTCCATCATTTCCTTTGGGAACCAGATCTTTTGGACGGGCAACCCATTTTCTCCTAAACTCCCTATCATCCCAGTTGTAGTATTGACCTGCCCCTCGCTCCTTGAGCACTTGTTTTGCGAAGGTTGTTTTGCCACACTGCCTTGGACCTGAAATAAACACCATTTTACTGTAGTCAAAGGCAAGTCTTTTCATTGGACTGTATAGGTACCTGTTTTCATTAACTTTCATTATATTGACTATTTTAGGTACAGACGCGAATTTGGTCAATAACTATTTTAGATACAGAAATAGAACCTTGAATGTTAGTCGCACTTCACCACCACCTAAGTCTAGCCTAGCTCCGGTTACGGCTACACTATAGGTGGAGCACTGCGCGACTGTCAGGTAGGAGGCCCCCCTTTATCAATCCGCATTGAAATAATGGGTGTTCCAGGACTATTTTGAGCCAAATTAGCAAAAAGAGTATATTCCGGCAACCACGCTAAGCGAATCGTATCCGTTTCGCCAGCGCGATGTTTTGCTACAATGAGTTCAGCAATACCCTTATCTTCAGAGTCTTTATTATAAACTTCATCACGATAAATAAAGCAAACCATGTCCGCATCCTGTTCAATGGCGCCTGAGTTATGGCTTACAATCCCATCTGCAAGCCAGGAAGCGGTCTGAGGAACAGTTAAATCATAAACCTCCTCTTCGCCAGCAGGAACTATATCAAGCACTCGGTCCCAAAAAAGGTCACTTCGAGCAGCGTCTTTTAAAGGTTCGTCTTGCGGAAGACAACAAGCAATGGCTAGTCGATCTCCCTTCTTAAGCTGACCTACTTCCTGCCATCCCTGACTGGAATAAAGTCGATGATTATGGGTTGCACGTATTTTGCGCCCACTGGCTAAACTCACGGTAAAAACAGGCTTACGACCAGTGCACCAAATAAGATCTGAAATTGCGGGCTCAATTCGGCCCTTTTCAGTCATGGACATCACCCTCGGCGTTTGCCCCACCAAATCCTTGATGGGAAGCCTCCGTCCATCTTCTAATACAACAAGTGTATCTCCCGTCACACATTCTCTCAAATCCGACAGCATGGGCCGCTTATTCGGACGACTTTCCACACCACGATTTAACTGAGACAATGCAATAATCGGAACTTTCAGCTCCTTGCCTAGGTTTTTTAGATTTCGGCTAATCTCTGAAATTTCTCGTTCCCGAGAACTATCCCCGCGCTGCGAGGCCCTAGAGCCCTTCATTAACTGAAGGTAATCCACAACAATCATATCGAGGCGCTTTTCAACAGAAAGCAATCTGCGACAACGCGACCGGATATCCATGACAGTGAGGTCACCTGAATCATCAATAAAAATTTTTGATTTCGAGAGCTGATCTGCTGCCTGGGCTAATCTAGGCCAATCTCGGTCAGCCAATCGGCCCACCTTCAATTTCTTAGACTCAATTCTTGTCATGCCCGAAAGAAATCGAAACCCCAACTCCTCTTTTGACATTTCAAGAGAAAAAATGGAAACGACACCCTTACCAGCCATCGCAATGTTCTGAGCAATGGAAAGAAATAAGCTGGTTTTTCCCATGGCAGGTCGTGCTGCAATAATGACCAACTGACCCGCTCTTAAACCACTGGTCAGCCGATCAAAGTCATGAAAACCAGTAGCTAGACCAATGACTTCAGCCCTTTTCTGAGCAAGCTCCTCAATGGAATGCATGTTCTCCACAAGGATTTCTTGCATACTAGAAAAAGACTTAGTCAGTTTCGAGTCAGAAATCGAAAATACTCTTCGCTCCGCTTCATCGAGAAAAGCCTCAGTATCCTCTACTCCGTCATAAGCTTCAGCAGCAATCTCAGCGGTTGTTTGAATCATGCGACGCAAAACAGCCTTATCCCGGATAATGCGCGCGTAATGCATGATATTGCCTACTGCAAAGGTATCATCAAAAAGACTGGTCAGTGTGGCAGTACCCCCCACAGCCTCAAACCATGCACGGTCATTGAGGGCTGAGGTCATGGTGACCAAATCGACAGGTTCTCCTCGCTCTGACAAGGCAAGTGCAACTTCAAAGATTTTCTGATGAGACTCCCGATAGAAGTCCCGAGATTCTAAGCCAATCTCAAGAACTCGGTGAATCGACTCATTATTGAGCAAAATAGCGCCCAATACGGAACGCTCCGCTTCCACTTGATGGGGAGGAACCCTTCCTGAAGCAAGAGAACCACTTTTAGAATCCAGAACCATCCCTTTCTCCTTTTTTGGGAACGAATGGGATTGCTGCTCTGAATAGGGTCCAAAACCATCTCCCCCAAGCATAGGGTTTATGATTCCTCTTTAACTACCCAAACCTTTAAAGTTGCGTGAACATCTGCTTCCAATTTCACTGTCACAGGATGCACTCCCAAAGTTTTAATAGGAGCACTTAAAGAAACAGAGCGCCTTTCAACTGCAAATCCGGCTTTTTTAAGAGCATCAGCAATATCGCCAGCGCTGACTGAGCCGAAAAGACGATCTTGCTCCCCGACCTTCCGAGAAACTGTGCAAGAAAACTCTTCTAATTTCTTCGCTATTTCTTGAGCATTCACTCTTTGAGCCTGTCGTTTTTTCTCTAATAACCGCTTGTGGTGCTCAATGACTGCAATATTCTTTTCGTCTGCAGCTACCACCAGATTTCTCGGTAACAAGAAATTTCTTGCATATCCTTGAGAAACCTTAACCACATCACCCGTATGACCTAAATTATCTACATTTTCACGCAAAATGACCAGCATGGTTCACTCCTTCACTAAAACTATAAGAAATCTACGATTGCCTGAACTTACGTCGAAAGTCAAACCAGAGGTCGAAAAAGCCCAGACTTAAAATAAATGGGACCATCACCACCAGCGATAAAACATATCCCATCCAGCGAAACGGCCCTCGAATACCCCATAAATCAAAGAAGTACCCAAGAATGCTTAACCCCTGAATTCCATAAATCGCCAAAATGAAATTAAAAAGATTGATTGCAACATCTGAAACCCAGCCAAATTCCCCTAATCGCAAAGCACCTGTCACCAACACAGGCCAAACCAAAAACTCGGGAGCTTTCCAATTTCTGAAAAAATGAGGCTCCAATCCTAAGCTTTCTCGAATACCAGCCGGATTAAACCTCAATAAAAGAGCCAGATTAGCTAAGATCAAAAAAAGCCAAAAAATAGCCAGATTTCCAGGAAGCTGAACCAACAACTGGTGTTTTAGCTCATCGACTTCAGCGGGATCCATTGACACCAAACTAGATGCCCCTGCCTGCCCCAGGTGTTCAAACAAGCCTGTCATAAAAACTTGCAACTCTTGAACTGGGTTAAAGTGGTAAACACGAGAAAGGATAAAAAGAGAAATCGCTCCGAAAACCAGCAGAGATAGAAAAGCAAAAACACTGGATTTCTCAATGGATTTTTTACGCTTTAAGCCCTCTCCCAAAGACACAGACAACGTAACTACAAAAACGAAATAAGAGGAAAGCGCGCCTACCCCTCCCACTCCCCCCACAATGGCAGAATTAGTCAAAATGGCAAGCCAAGCCCAACATCGCGCCTTGCTCACATAGACTAGTAAAAGAGGAAGAGGAGCTAACACAACGGAAAAAGCACTCGCCATCATAAGCCCAGGCACGGGAGCCTGAACAACGAGCATTCCATTCAAAAAGGAAAAAGCACTTAAGAAAAAAGGAAGTGCTTGATTCCACCAGGGAAAGCGAGCAGGAACTTTTTGTTGATGCACTGGCCCCTGAGAGCCAGATTCAGTCTGAGACGAATCTGTTTGTTCTCCGTCCATTTTGCCCACTTGCTGAGCACGTTCAGGAGCGCTCATCAAAATATTTAACCCCTGCGAAAAAGGAACGGGACTGACAATCCCGTTCCGACATTCTTTCACCTCGGATTTGAGCCCGAGCATTAACCCATCGCCCGTGCTATGCACCCATCGAGACATAGCCCACTAATGCTAAATTGCGAGCACGCTTGACGGCGGTAGTTAACTGACGTTGATGAAGAGCACAATTGCCAGAAATTCGACGGGGAACAATTTTCCCATGTTCTGATACAAAAGATTGCATCATTCGAATATCTTTATAATCTAAAATGAAATCGACATCGGAACAAAAACGACAAACTTTCTTACGATGAAAACTTCCACGACCTTTTCTGTCATCGCCGTCCTTATCCATTCGATCATCTCGCCGATCATCTCGACTGGAACGATCTGCCTTCTCACGCATCTCTGACCTCAGGTTTGTAGTAGCCATAAAATCTCCTCACACTCCATCAATTATTCTTCGTCAACACCTAAGCCCAACTCTTCGACGTCGTCCATATCGCGACGCTCGTCATAACCTCGGCGTTCTGCATTTCTTTCCTCACGGCGAGCTTCACGCTCTTCTTCTCTCCGCTTGGCAGCAGCATGATAGTCAGCCCGTTGTTTTTGGAACTGAGCTGAATCAAATTCTTTATCAAGATTCACTGTCAGAAATCGAAGAATATGCTCATGTAAGCGAAGATTACGCTCGATCTCATGAACCACATTTCCCTTACCTGTATAAACTAAATAGGTATATTGACCGCGATTCTCTTTTTTAATGGGATAAGCTAATTTTCTCTTACCCCAATCTTCTGTCAAAACCACTTCGCCTTCAAAAGAAGCAACCACCTGTGAGAGTCGCTCTTGCAAAGTCTTCAAGCCCTCATCTGAGAGCTCGGAACGCGAAATAAATGTAGTTTCATATCCTGAACATTTTCCAGGAGTTGGATTCGCCATACTTCCTCCTTATGGATTACAGACTCGTGCAGGGTGAAAATCACCGCACTTATCTAAAAGCCCGGCACAATTCATTTAACGCCAACCTAACGGCATTCTATGGATTTGATCCGAGCAAGGTTTGTTGAAAGACTAATAGCATAAAACCGGAGAATGGCCAGCGGATTTTACCCAAAAGCGCGGCAGCAACTAACTAAGATCCTGTTTTAAAAGTGGAGATTTTGGCTTTAAGCAAGGCAGTTTTTGAGAGAAAACCGGAGCATACACCTTACAAGTCCGTCCTGGACTTGACTCTCCACTGGAGAGACGGGCTTCTCGGACATCATGTCCTCGAAGAGTAAGTGAGGATTTTCGAGCAAAAACAACGCTGCTTAAAGACAAAAGCACCCTTTTAAAACAGGATCTAAGGTCTGGACTTGCCTACTAAGGGATTTTCAACCCCTACCTCTGCAGCTGCCTTCGCACTGAAGTTTCGTTTTGCTCCCATGACCTGCACCACCCAGATCGCTCCTTCATAAAGCAATATCAAGGGAATGCCCAGAATCAGCATCGATACTGCGTCAGGAGGAGCAAACAGTGCAGACAAAATAGTGATCACCAATATTGCCGTTCGTCTGTGCTGGCGTAAAAGCGCGGCATCCACCACGCCCAAAACTCCCAACAGACAAACCAACACAGGAAGCTCAAAGGCCAGCCCAAAAAGAAGGAGCAATTTCAAACAGGTCCCATAATATGAATCGATCGTGAGCAATGGAACGTCAGTAGGCCCTCCATAAGTCACAAAGTACTTAAAGCCTACTGGAAAAAGCACAAAATAGGCAAAACACCCTCCCCCAATAAAAAAGGAGGTTGCTGCTAGGACAAATGGCAGTACTAATTTTTTTTCTTTTGGGTAGAGACCGGGCGCAATAAAAGCCCAAACCTGGTAAAAATAGAAAGGAGAAAAAATAAAAATCGAGGAATAACCAGCAATCTTCAGATGGGTTAAAAAATTCTCAAAAAGACTGGTAAAATAGAGTTTCCGTTGGTCTGCAGGCATTGCATCAAACAGGGGCTTTCTTAGAATCTCCAAAATAGGCTCCGCAATAAAATAACAGATAGCAAAACCTAATAAAAATACGATCAAGCAGCGCCCCAGACGAGTCCGCAATTCATCGAAGTGATCATAGAAGGATGCAAAGGTCTGGAAGTTCGGAGAACGATTAGAATTTTGTTGAGACATGATACGTAGCGAGTAATATTTGCTGAATCGAAGGAGATGTCAACTCTATGCGTTCATGGCTTCTCGTGGTACTGGGTATTGTTTTCTCAACTTTAGTGGTGGGACTAGTGATCTATAGTCAGAGAGTTCAGGTTGCACCTCCTGTGCTGACCTCCCAGCCCGTCGCCCTCTCTGCACCTGGAGTTCCTTCACCTTCTCCCTTATCTTCTCCTTTATCTGGCCCCTCACCTGTTTTGTCACCTGGCCCATCCCCCAGCAGTTTCATCAGTCCTCCCGATCCATTAGGCAATCTCGCAGTCGATGAAAATGGCTTATCTCACGCCACTGCCATCATCAACACCACGGAAGGGGTAATCAAATTTAAATTCTATTCCAAAGATGCACCAAACACCGTTAAGAGGATAGCAGAGTTGATTGAAAAGGGCTTTTATAACGGTCTTACTTTTCATCGCATCGTTCCCGGCTTTGTGGTTCAAGGTGGCGACCCTAGCGGAACGGGAACCGGAGGAAGCGGCCAGAAGCTCAAGGCTGAGTTTAATCATCGACGACACGTGGAAGGAAGCATAGCCATGGCACGGGCTGCAGATCCAGATTCTGCAGACTCTCAATTCTATATTTGTTTAGGGACTCACCCCCACCTAGATCACAGCTACACTGTTTTTGGACAGGTAATTGAAGGAATGGACATCGTTAAAAAGCTCAAAGTCGGCGATAAAATGACTAGCATAGTCATTCAATAACTTTATTGCCAGTCTTTTTTAATGGTTTCGTTTGGCAAAATCCCTGCTTCTTGAAGTGCCTTAGCAGCTCGCTCGCTTTTGGTTCGAATCCAAAGCTCATAAATGCGAAGAAGATCTTTTTCAGTCCTTTGAGAAGTTTTATCGCTTACTTCGGCAAGCACCTCTACCAAAGATCCAAACTTATCAGCAAGCTCCAAATAGAGGGCTTTCAGCGCATCTTCTTCACTCCGAACAGCCACTTGCTTATAGGCAGTTCCGCCCATCTCAATGTAATAGTCCACATCCACTAATTTACGATTCAGGCTATCTTGAAAAAACCCTGCCTTATAGAGCGAAACATCCCCGATGTGACGAAATAGAACACTCTGTACTTTAGGGAGTGGCTGTTCCAGGGCTTCCTTCACCATGATTGCTAAGGGTGCTTCACGAACCTCCCCTTCAGGCCCACGACTGAATAGTCGGTCTGTAATCATGAATTGATTCAATAAATTCACAAGATAAAACTCAGTTTCCGGTTGAGTTGTGACTTTCTGCTTTCCCAAAGCCTCAGTAATGAGTTCTCGAAAAAAGTCCTGAGCTTGAGAAACAAGAGTTAATGTCGGCTTACTACTCATTTGAAAATCGACCTCCTCAATTACTTCATTCACCTTATTATTATACTAAATTAGACAACTATTGAAAATACTACCCCTCTCTCTATGTTAGACTCATCTTTTCTGCTGTCAAATCAGGGGATGTCGTAGACGACCTGGGGCAATCTGAGTAAACTCAAAGCTACTTAAAATGGAAAGACTAAGAATCAACATGATCCAAACTTTGATTGTCCTTTTGACTTCCTCTTTCTGGGCTAAACCGATTCTGGCTAAAACTACGCCGCAAACGCAGATTCATGTCACTTTGCTAGGCCAGCCGTGTTTACTCCAAGGTCCCTTGGATGAATCTACCCTGCGATTGATTCATGCGATTGGACCTGCTCAACTCTACCCCACCCTGCTTTCGAGCGACCCAAACCTCTCAAAATCCGAAGCTAAAAAGGCGCTGGAAAAGATTCGCAGTGCATCCAACCTCCCCTCCCTTTTGGATAGCTATCGGGAAAAACTAGGGAAAAGATTAGAAGCCCAAATTGCTTTCTTGGAAAGTATTGGAATTGCAACCAAAACTCACCAATCCCTCGCTTTACAAAAGACCAGCAAAAAGTATCTCAAACAGGAACCTTTTCAGCTGATCCACCTTTTTAAAAGCATCGATGCGCCATCAAAACATCATACCGTTATGCGTGATGTTATCGATCAAGCTTTTGATCTTTTTAATGACAATATTGAACCAGACCCCGAGGAAGATTTTCATCGAGCCATCAAAAAACTCAATATTCAATACCACTGCTCTTTTGAAGAAGGCGAAGCCGAGCCAGACTGATAGCAGACTCTAAAATGCCGAAGGGGCTAAAGTTGCCCGATAAGAAAACGGCTGCAACCCAGGATGAGAAGGCAATGGCCAACGGGAAACTAAGTTTTTAATGCAGTCTTTCACCCCTTGCCCCGGATCGGGCGAAAGCCCTACTTGACTCAATGCACCAGAACCATCCCAATCCAAGCGCATTTGAATTCGAACCTCGCCAAATTCCTTGTTCTTTAGCAAACAAAGTGCGAGCTGCATGCGATTTTTTTTCACGTACTGATCCACTTCAGCAAAACGGTACCGTTGAGAAAGCAGACCTTTCCTCTGAGGGGGGCGAGCGGATGGAACTGGCAAAGCAGGCTTCACTCCCTCTCTCTGAGGCTTAATATTTTTCTGAGCCAAAACAGGAATTGGCTTATTGACTCGAACCGGGTCCTGCTGAAAGGGCTCATAAAACAACTGAGTGGATACCAGCAATCCTAGGATAATCAGGATGAAAATGAATTTCTTCTTGATAAATTTATTGTTTAAAAAACTCACGAGACAATGCCTCTACAAAATTAACTGAAACGCTAGCCTGCTCCCCGCCAAATGATACCGGTGGAACTTCTAAAGCAAAAGGAAGCCTCACTACATTCGATGATTCATATTGATCCATTTGTAAGGATCCCGCCCCCTTTGGGTCTGATGACAATCCTGCCTGAGTTGCTGACTCTAAACGTTTGAGCCTTTGGCTATCTAGTGAAAGAGTTTGGGCTTTTGAAAGATAAAAATTTGCCAATTCGATTTGCATATTTTTTAAACTTTCTGAGGCTTTCGCCTTTTTCGGATCCAGGTTGATAACATTCCAAAAATGATGACTAGCTAGAAATGCAGACTCTGAAGAAATTTCAGCTAAATGAGACACTTGGATTTTGGCTTCATTCAAAGCATTTCTCTGAATAGCCGATTTCAACAAAAGTTCCACAATATGAGCCTTCTGGCGTTGATCTTTGGTTTTGGGAAGAATCAACTTCCATAAACCATCCAGTTCCGATGAAGAACAACTCTTGGCAAATGCGATCGTTTTCTCCACAACAAACTGAGGACGAAAGATAGATTCAAGCACCCGAAGCGCTTCTTTTGACTGCATTTCAACCAATTTTCCACAAACCAGATTCTGCAAACTGCTCTTAAAAATGGGCTCCAAAGACGGACCAGCACTCACTTCACTTAAAAGCCGATCCGCAATTCGAAGACTGTAATCGTCTTTTGCGCCACCCATAAATCCGCTTACCGCAATCCGATAAGCTAAACTTTGAGGCAAGATATGTCCTGGAAGATTTTCCTGAGCCTGCTGGAATAACGAGAAAGCTTTTGGCATGTCCCCGTTTTTCCAATAAAGATCTCCCCCCTCTACTAAAAAAGAAGCCAGGAACAAGCCCATGCCATCATCGAGCCGAGGGATATCTCGCCCTGCAGGCGCGAAGCGTGGGCCCCCTGAGGAAGACCCTGGAGCACCCAGGGAACATCGAGCAACTAAACTCTCAAAATCAGACTGTGAATGGGGGTGCTCATAACCCCCGGACTGAAGTCCGGGTGCTCGATGATACAGAAATTGAAGAATGTCCCACTGACATTTTTCTTTTTTTGACCAATCTTTGCCGTAAGCAATCTCTTCTAATGCACGACTTAATTCGCGACGTAATGGAGCTATCACCTTAGCCCTAGAAGAAAGGCGTGGGCTTTCTTTCTCACTTCCCGCCAGCCAAAGATAAAAAGCGTACTTCAAAAGAAGGGACCTTAAAGGAGCTCTCGATTCAGCAAGAAATTTAAATCGAGGGAAAAGAAGGTCTTTAAGAACTTCCTGAGGTAATGAGTCAAAAGACACCAGCATTTCCATGGGATTTTTTTTACACTGGCTGAGTTCAGAAATCAGATCTACCTCATCTTGCCAGACTTCACTGTTTCTCTCCCACTCCCAAACCGGGTGAGAAACATCACTTTCTTTCTGATTCGTTTGATTTTTTGGAACCTGCAACCAGGCTAGGCGATACAAAAGGCCTTTTTCCGGATCCTGCCGATCCAGGAATTGCGCCCAACCCGAAGCCTGCACCCAATCACAACGCTGAATCGCATTCCAAGAATGCTGAGTCGCAGCCGAATTCAAAGTAAGAGGTGCCCCCAACTGCCCTATTGCCCCCAAGCCCAGACTGCTCCAAAAAAGACAAAACCAAGGAGCATAACCTAGGGCTTTTCTCACCAAAGCCATGCAACCCCCAATTGAGCGAGACTTTCAATAACCAGGGTAGAGCGGGTTCTTTTTTCAGAATAGCCTCGAATGCGAAGCTCAGGAACTATCGAAAGCCTTTTTGCAAATACATAATGGTTCATCCCAAGGCCCAACTCAAATATCGGCTGCAGGTCTTGAGCAAACCGAACCCCGCCACCAGCGGTTCCGAAAATATCGAAATACACTGTTTGTTGATCATTCCAAGCATACTTCCCGTAAATCGGGCTAAAAACATAGGAAGTCACCAGCTGAAAACGAGAGAGCTGAACATCGGGAGTATATTGGGTTTTACTAATCACTTCCGCATTCAAGGCCCAAGGAGTCGAGAATCCAGCATAGATCCGAGCAATTTCCCAGGCATGCCTTTCAGAAAAATGGTATCGCCCGGAGAAAGATACCATCGGAGTATTGTAAAGATCTCCGCGGTACGCCCCCCCCAAACTCCCCAGCAGCTGTAAGCGATTCCCCTTAGAAACCTGCCGGTTTTGTACCACGGGAGCGGCGGCCTCAACCGATTGACCTTCGTGCCAATGCTCCCAAGAGGCCGTGGAATTTTCCTGCGGAGCCGCTAAGGCTGCACTACCTAAAAGCGCAATACGCAGCACAAAAACGAGAGCAAAAGCTAAGGAGAAACCTGCGTTTACTAGAATTCTCGTTTTCATAAGTCACCACCACGAGGCACATAACTCACTCGAATTTCTTGACGAGGCAGCACTACACTAGGCTGAAAGGTGACTTCATTGGCTTGAATGTTAAATCTAAAATCGACTCCTGGAGTTAATGCAACAAAATCGTAACCCCGACGAACTTGAACTTTCAACGTATGTGGGTCTGGAATTTGATTCAGAATCACCCGATGATTTCGTTGGCAGGATCGATCGGCTAAAGTGGTCATAAAATTTGTCATAGAATTTGGAAGATGAGCATTATCTTCTGGAATTACGCCATTCACATAATACTCTGGAAAAACTAGCGCTGGATGAAAGCGACTCCGCGGAAATGGAGGATTCGGGCTCTGACTGCCTTGAAGCATCCACTGCATCGTCATCCGGTAGCTTGCACTAGTGTCCATGAATCTTTCCACACTCTCAGGTGGCAAGAAACCTCCTGATGCCATCGGCATTTCGAATGCATCCCCAAGATGAAATATGTAATAATTTAACCAAACATCAGGGCTGCCATGGGTAAGTCTGTTAGCCTCCACAGAAACTCGATTCAGCGTGTCCCAAGGTGAGGAAGGTCGATATTCATTTTGAGCGTGATTCAGCGGAAAATTCTGCTCGATCAGGCTATCCCTAAAGATGGAAAGGGAATCTTGAACGAAATCATTCAAAACAATAGATCTGTCGACAAATCCGTGATGAACCGGTGAGCCTGCAACATCTCTAGCAAATAAAAAATGAATGCCTTGAATATGAGGACCTTGTAAGCACTTCCTCCAAGCCTCTGTCAGAAAAACACTAAACTGATGCTGTAACCTGGGTATCACCTGGCGAGCTCCTAAAGTCGGATCGGAATCAAAAATAAAAGCTAAAACCTGAACCCCAGATGGAACCTGATAGAAATAGGTTTCTGTTACCTGAAGATTCAAAGGTGGAGGCGGTGGGAGCGGCGAACCCGGAAATGGCGGTAGATTCAACCAGTCTGGAAGAGGCGGAGACGGTGGAACAGGGGGTGGTGGTGGCAACAGTGGCGTTGGAACTGTTGGAGGTGGAACAGGGGGCAACTCAGTTTCACTTTTCGGGTTAACTGGGTGGGCTTGCTTGTTCACCAGGTGGACTTCCCCTGCAGCACAACCAGTAAAAACAATCAAAGAAACAAAGAGAACCCATGTTCTGTGAAACATAACATCACCCATGTACTTTTCTCATACCCCATATCCAGTAGACCCAGAAGGCCCTTGCGGCGGCTCACCGGGCGACCCTCCAGGTAAGGCATTTTCCGGAGAAGTTAAATAGTACATAACTTCAATAAGATCTCCTGGGTGAAGAGCAGCCCCAGGTCCAAACTGGATAGAATTGGAACCTGGATCGTAAGTAAATCCCTCATTTCCTCCGTATTGAAATCTGTGATTTACCCCCTTCACCTGCATGAGCTCAGGAAGTTTTGGAATTTGCGACAAAGTGTACTTCGGATTAGCTGCACCCCCGGTAAACATTGTAATTTTGTCATAAAGAAAACCAGCAAAATTTCGTTCAGGCCAGGTAGCCTCCGCAGTCCTCAAATCACAAAGATCCACTGATGTGAGAGAAAACCTTTGTCCATCTAAAGCTTGTAACTGAGATAATGTTCGCTCGGGATAACTAAACCTACAGTCATGCTGATATTGACTTACAGCAGTCTTGCTCACAACCACCACATGAGTTTGGAAGCGTTCCCGATGAGCCGTATCTAAAACCTGGATAAGCTCTGCACCTTGTTCCGAACTTTCTTGCATTGGACTATCTGCTGCCAAAAGATAAACTACAAATAAAGGAACATGAGATCTTTCTGCAAAACTGGAACTACTGAGTGCAGCTTGAGTAGAGGAAAAAGGCAATAATGGTCCAGATTCATTAACTAATCTCCTCACTGCACTGTCCTGAAGTTTCAGCTGAGCTAAACGCGTGAGTCTATCCAGGCGATTTTCCAAAACAGGAGATACCACCCGCTTGCCAGGAGTCGTAACAACCCCAACCCGAAAGTTGAGCTCACGAGGATAATCTACTATGGGGGGCTCTCCTACCAGTTTGGCCGTAAAACGATTATATTCTCGATGAAACCATGACTTTAAGGTAAATGACTGATAACTGTAATCTACATATTCATTATAGTTCGGAATATTTAAACGAGCCATACTTGTGTGATCCACCACAAACACCACATCGACAGGTCCAGACGGTTTTTGATGAACAAACTGATCTCGATGAATCGCCAGCGGAGCAGGAGGTAGCACCGTTGTGTTTTGAGAACTGTCAGAGTGAGTGTGCTTGGCAGGAAGAACAAAAAATTTAGGCCCACAGGCTGCCAAAAACACCCCTCCAAGAACGAGCGAAAAACCAACCAAAAGACCACTTCGATGCAATGACTTCATCCTAAGAACGAACCTCATGGAACTAACCTCCTGGGTGTAAAGCAGATGTAAAACGGCGGTGAGTATCAATCATTTTTGCCCGTGCTTTCATCAGTTGAACTTCCGTGGGGGTTTGAGTGAAAGTGCTCAAACGTTCTCGCAACCCTTTAGGAAGACTCAACAAAACCTTTTGCTTGCCTTCGGCCGAAAGCTGAAAAATCAACGCTGCCAAGGACTCCACTTCAAGAGAAGTGAAGATTTCGGTCGCTGAAGCCACATCCAGTGACTGAACCAGCGAATCGATAGAAAAAATAGGTGGCTTCTTCGATTGGCCTGAGCAGAGCTGATTCTTAGAGAGCTCTTTCCAGAGACCTTGGGCTTCAGTCTCTGTTAAATAAAGCGTAAACTTCTCCATGACCTCATCGACACCTTCTAGAGAAGATAGGGAATTGATCAAGATTTCATTCAGCTTTTCATTCATTTGAGAAGAAAGCTTGAACTCGAGTTTCACTCGGTCTTCCATCCCTAACACTCGATAACGAGACAGAGATAGCCCTAATTCCAGTCTTTCTTCGGAAGAAATCTGGCTTAAAAGAAGGGGCCACTTTTCTTCAGGAATCGAAGCAAGCAAAGCAGCCTTTTCATGCGCAGAGCTCAAATTCATAAACACCTGAACTCTTTGATGGTCCGAAAGACGAGTGAGCTTGGAGAGTGGAAAGTATTGTTCTTCTAATCTTTTCCAGTGCACTCGATCGATGTTTTCTTTCAACCATGCAAGCGACTCTTTCCCGTTCACGCTAGATTTCTGAGAAGCACTTGATAAGGAAGAAAGTACTTTCAAAGCCTGATTCGAAAATTTCAGTTGCGTGGAAAGTGTCTGAGGTTCAAACAAAGAAACCACTTGACTCAATGACTTTACATCGCCTCTTAAGACTAAATCTTCCATTAACCAATGAAAATCCTCTTGGCGTCCTTCTAAGAGTTTCATCGCTTCGAGGACTTCTGGGGAGACAGAAGTTCCACTGGCTTCCTTCAGACCTGAAAATCGACTCTCAGGCTTCTCCAGCTTGTTTTGACCCAAAAGCCGATCTCGAATCAAGTCTCTCCGATTTTTCAAAAATAGGACGAGCCCAACCATGCCCATCAACGCCAAAAATAACAAACTCAGCGGCCACACCAGCATCTGAAAGATTTCCATTCGATGATCTGACTCTGGTGGAGAAGTAGGTTCTGCTTTGGGTTCAGCCTTTTTTTCTAAAGTAGGAGAAAGCGCATTCAGAGGCTTTAACTGCACCTGAGTAGGCACGGGAGTTTCATTATTTACCAGATGAGTTAAGATCTGCTTGAGCGCCTCTCTTGAAGCAGGTGTCACCCGATCCTGAACTAAGACGGAAAGAGTAATAGACTGAAGCTCTGGACTGGGAGGAAGCTCTGCAGATTCACTATGCGAAAAACCGAGATCTTCAAGAACATCCCTGACAATAGATTTCTTATATTGAGCATCAATTTTAAAACTAGGGCAATCTTCCCCACAGTGTTTCTCAAGAGCAGCCTGAATCAAAGGCGATAACCGCTCTCTGAGCTTTGCCGTAAGCATGGTAGCAGTCATTGCTGAGTGGGGAGTTTTTTCCGGCTGTTCCGCTGAACCTACCTGCTGTTCTATTGCAATACTGGGTGAAACCCTGGGTAAAACGCTAGGTGGAACACTGGGCTGACCTCCTTGCTGACCGTTAGGTGGAGTGCTTGCTTGCACTCGTTGATCTTGAGCCGCCTGCGCTTTGGCAACGACCGGCAAACCCATCACAAGAAAAAATCCTAATAAAATCCAGTTATTCATCCTCACTACCCTCTAAAATACTAACAAAGTCACTCTTCGATTTTTGGCTTCCGCATCTGTAGTAGGAGCCGTTTCTGAAGGTCTCGCAGACTCCCCGAGGGGACGCGTGTCTGCATAGGCCCGAACCATCATCCGCTTTTCTTCCACTCCATTTTCTGCGAGAAAATGCAATACATTCACCGCACGAGCTGCAGACAAGGACCAATTACTCGGAAAAGCCGCAGTGTGAATGGGCCTACTATCTGTGTGTCCTTCTACCGCAAGATTGAACTTCCCTTTGATCCCAGCCAATGTATGACAAAACTGCATCATCACATGAGAACCTTCTAAACTCATGTTTGCCTCACCTAACCCAAACAGAATCCTCTCATTAAACTGAATTTGAAGACCATCATTGGTCATTTCAGCACTCACTTGCGAACTTAAATTCTGTTTTTTGATTTCTTCTTCTAACTCCTGCTTTAACTGCGAAAGACTGGAAACTGATTCCTGATTCATTTCATGACTGAGCGATTCCAGCTTGGCTCGATTCACTGAAGAAATGGAAAGGAGAATGGCAAAAAACACGAATAATAAGGTAATTAAATCGGCATAACTCACTAGCCAGCCTTCCTGGTCTGGATCTGGGTGGTCTTTTTTCCCTAATTTAAGTTGTTTTAAAACTGACACCCCACTTTTCATGTCGCACTCCGAACAGAAACAACTGAGTCCGCTTTTTCACTCTTTTGCGAAGAATCCGAAGTGAGCAAATTCGATCGAAGTTCCTTCTGAATAAAAGTAGGATCTGCTTGCTCAGTGATAAAAATAAACCATTGCATGACCATTTCGTTGCGCCTCATCATTTGACTTCGCAAGTCCTGAAAAAACCTCTGCATGGGAGAGTAAAACAACAGAAAACTCACTAACCCGTAAAGCGTTCCTTGCATCGCAAGAGCCATGTTGGCGCTGATATGAGAAAAATCAGACATATTTTCAAGAAGTTTAACCATCCCGATGACCGTCGCCATCATCCCAAAATAAGGAGCCATCTTCGCCAAAAAGCCAAAGGAAGAATACACGGCCTGCCACTGAGCATCCTCCGCTTGAATTCTATGGAGGAGCAGCTGGGCTAACTCCTCAGAATTAAATCGTGCAGAAACCATTTCACCCGCATATTTAACAGTCGAATCAATATGGGACTCCGTCATCTTTAAAAGATGAGAGTATCCATACTGGCCTCGTGCCAATGCCGTATTCTTTTCAAGATCCTCCATCAACTCTCGATGACTGAGCTGTGATGTTTGCCTGAGACGTCGAAAAATTTGGCCCCAAAGAATGGACTCTTTTTGAAAAAGAATTAAAACAAAAATTGGAGCAACAAAAACCAACAAAGCCGCACGAACGTCTATAAAGCTACTCTCCATCCACTTGGACTCGCTCCAAGACAAACCAAGAATAGATATTAAACCAACCAAGATTAGGGCTTTAATAAGTATCTGAATAAAAATTTTCATAGACTTCCTCTAAATTCACCTTTCCGTATCATCTGGCAATATTACTTTCCTAATTCGTCTTGGATCTTGAGCAATGCTTCTTCAATCGCAGGATTCCCGGGTTCCAGCTCCTTGGCCCTCTTATAAGCTCCTAATGCAAGTTTCTTTTCACCCATTTTGCGCAAAAGGGTTCCCTGCATAATGAAAAGCCGAGACTGCTCAGGATACTGATCCAAAAGTGGAGCTAACTTCACCAAGGCTTCGGAATAGGATTTTTTCTGATAAAGCCCTTCCACTTCAGCCAGACTGCGGAAGTAAGAAATCGTGGGTACCCCTGCCTTCTTATTAGCAGCATAGTTTTCCTCAAAAATCTGCCGATCTGCATGAGTCACTTGAGCAAACATCGTCTCGTCTTTTTGATATTTTGATGGAGCATTTTGAGAGGTGTTACGCTTTTGAGGCAGATCAGAGTCAATCCCCAAAGGAGGATCAATCCAAACTCGAGTCTTTTTCTCAGCGCAACCGACCACGGTTAAACAGAGCAAAATAATTGTTTTATTAATTTTACGTTTCATAACTAGCACCCTTGTCTCGTCACCAGCGCATGCCAAACTTCATCAACAGAGAAAAACCACCAAATTTTCCAATGTCATCCCCTCCACTCACGCCCCCGCCCGCTTCTGCAGGTACAACAATTTGAGGGCTTTTTGCTTTGGCAGGAAGGATAAAGATCGGCATTAAGCTGAGGGAAAACCGTTTACCCATGATAATCTCTGGACCAAAACCCAAATATCCAGTCGTCACTGAATCGCCAAGCATCGCACCCAACTCTGTTGACAAACCAAATTGAGCGGAACTCACGTTATAAGGATTAAATATATAGGAAAAACGAGGACCCACTCTACCAACCATGGTCAATGGCGTGCCTCGAGCCCGAGTACTGGGAGTTGACGTATTGAATGCTCCACCGAGAATAAAACCAAAGAGTCTTCGACCTCGATCGTATCTCTCTCCAATAAATAAATCCACCGAAGGAATTCCATTCAAATCCCTTCCAGATCCCGTGTCGATATTAGGAACCCACATCACTCCAGGAGACAAGGCCATGGAAAAGGCGATCTCACCCAGTACCACTCGAGACAAAGAG
>Ga0302320_10004418_pt1 | contig 31950 bp, 37 predicted proteins | sample Bog_T0_3_FD_202130 | JGI IMG/M metagenome (GOLD analysis project Ga0302320, IMG submission 202130) | Peat permafrost microbial communities from Stordalen Mire near Abisko, Sweden - Bog_T0_3 | ecosystem: Environmental > Terrestrial > Soil > Wetlands > Peat | place: Sweden: Abisko, Stordalen Mire... | reverse complement strand
CGTGGCCGCCCTGACTGTGGTAGGACGGCTTCACCCCGGCGTTCATCGCGGTAAGTTGTGAAGCGAAGCGGCGGGTTGACGCCGCGCTCATCACCATTTCCCCCGGCGAGAGCATCGCCGGGATCACGTCCGTGCCCCGTGGGAGTCCACCGCTTGCAAGAAACACCCTGCCGCCGTGGGCGGCCGTCAATTCCTCTTTTGCGGTCGGCGGCTGCACGTCAGCCGCCGCTGCGGCCAGATTGTTCATGGCGCTGGTCGCCGCTTGAATCGTTGCCAGGAACGACTCCATCGCACTGTTGCCCGCGCCGATCGCGGTCGTCGTCTGGGAGAACTTGTCGGTCACGTCCTGGACCTGTTTGCCGGAGCCGGGGATCGCCTTGTCCAGGCGGTTCAATTCCTGGTTCGCGCCTTGGATTCCTTTCTGCAAATCGGGGGACTGCGAGCGGATGCCCCTGATCCGCTCCGCATAGTCGAACATCTCTTTCAGATGCGCGAGGTTCTCTTCCGTGGAACCCATGTTCAGGTTCAGCGACCAGGGCACGTTCTGCTTCAACTTCGCCACCTTGGCCATCAAGTCATCCATGCCCTTGGCATCGATCTGCATGGGATGCGACCGCATCTGCGAAATCGTCTCATTGATCTCGTGGAATTTCTTGGTCGCCGCATCCAGATCAGCCGCGCCGGTCGTCCCCAAAAGACCGGTGAGCATGTTCGCGCCGATCTTGGTGGCCTGCCACACGCCGACCGCGCCATCCTTCTGCACCGCGAGGTTGCCGCCGATTGATCGCTGAAGCCGGTCAATCTGCTCCAGGGCGTCGCGCTGCTGATCGTAGGCTTGTTTAAGGTCGTTTGCGGTCTGCCGCTGCGCCTGGGGGGCGTGCTCGGCGATCTGGAACTGTTCCTCAATCGGCTTGCCGATCAGCTTCCGCGGGTCGTCCACAAAGACATCCAGCTTGATCTTGCCCATGCCAGTCGTAATCCGCTGGTTCAATTGGGCGAGCGACTGGTCCGCGACGAACAGGTCATGGATTTCGGTCTTCGTGACCGTCCCTTCCATCGTTTCCCGCATCTTGCGTTTCATGGAGTCGAAGTTGAGCCAGTCGGAGACCTCCCACTTCTTGCCCGCGAACATCAGGTTTTGGAATTCCTGCAAGTCGGCCTTCGTCTTGGCGATGGCCTTCTCGCGGTCCGCACCCGCCAAAGGTTGCCCCTTCTTGTCGAAGAGGTCCATCTCCTTGGCCACGCCCTTGACGAGTTCCCGCATTCGGGTGACGCGCTGCTCTTCGTCGGCCGCAGCCTGCGCTGCCTGACGGGCTTGCTGTTGCTTGGAGGCCCGCAGCCTCTCCTGGGCCGTCAGTTCGCTTTGCATCACGGCTTCAATTGCCCGCTCGGCGTCCTCTTGAGCAAGCGTGTCGTTGGTCCGTTTGGCGGCTTGCATGGACTCCTGCGCGAACGCCTCCGCCCGCTTGTAGATGCTCTGCGCCACCTCCATGTCTTGAGGCGTTTTGGCCTTGGACATTTGCTGTTGGGCCTGGTTTGCCAGCGAAAGGGCACGACTGGCAAAGTCTTCCTGCTGCTCCCAGCCACTCTTTTCGTGGCTTTCGGCGAAGCGGAACCGCGTGTCCGCCAGGGTGCCTGCGATTTCCTTGCTGTGCTTCATCGAATCCGTGATGGCACGGTCTGCCTCCGTGGCGAGATTTCGCAGGAAGTGGACCTCCTTTTCCGCCTCTTCCACGATCTTATTCATCGTGGCATGGGAGTCCTGGGTCAGACGTTGATTGTCCGACTTGGTTTCATCCACCACTGCGAAGTAGGCTTTGCGCTGCTCGGCTACGGCCTGGTTTGCCCGCTGGACGACGGCTTGGTTGGCGCGGTCCTCCTCGTCAATCCGTTGCTGATTGGTGGCGGCAACCGCCGCCAACCGTCCCTTTTCGACCCGGTTGAACTCCTCCTCCACCTGCCGGATGCCCTGAATGATCCTGGTGTCGGCGAAATTAAATGCGGCATAGGCCGTCAAGCCCACCAGCAAACCATTGATGGCAAGTCCCAAGGGGCCAAGCCCCAAGGCCGCCAGCCGCGCGCTCGTTGCCACTGCGCCCGTTTGCACGGCGAAACCGGTGAAGGCGGTCACGGCCACACCCAGGACAGGTATCAACGCCTTGACGGCCGCACCGATGGCATCCGCACCGCCGACAAAACCCAAGGACTTGCTGGCTGCCTCGACCAGCGCGGCACCTAAGTCCGTCGTCAGGAAGGTCTTCAGCTTGTTCATCTCCGCGAGCGTCTTCTGCGCATCGCTTTCGATGAACAGCTTGTACTTCTCGTTGAAGGCGGCAACCGTCGTCTCATGGAGATGTTGGAGGGAGCCCGCCGTCCGCTTTCCATCGTCATCCGTCTCGCGCAGGGCACCGCTGATGGCCCGCACGTTGGGGATCAACTTGGCGAAGGCGGCCAGGTTCCCGTCCGTACTGTCGCGCAGCCTGACCAATGCCCCTTCCAGGCCCAAGGCCGCCACCATCTGCGCACCGGACTCGAAGCCCTCGCTGCGCAGCTCCTTCTGCAAATCCTGCGAGGGCTTGATAAGGGCCATCATCGCCGAGCGCAGCGCCGTGGCGGCCTCGGCCGGCTTGACGCCCGAGATCGTCAACGTGACCATCATGGCGCTTAGTTCATCCAGCCCCACGCCAAGTTCCGACGACACGGCCGTCACGCGGCCGAGCACCGAGGCCAATTCTTCACCCCGCACGCGGCCGACCTGGATCGCGCCGAAGAACTTCGCCGCCACCTCCTCGGCCTGGCTGGAACTCATGCGGTAGGCGTTCAATGTGCCGGCGACCAGGTTCACCGCGGCTCCGGCGTCCATCACGGCCACCTTGGAGAGCTTGAAGGCCGCCGTCAAAACCTCCGTCTGCTGCGCAGTGCTCGTAAATTGGTTCGAGATCGCCTGGTACTGCGCCTCGGCGGCCTGTGCCAGGGGGATGTTGAACTCGCGGGACAACTCGGCCAAGTGCTGCGAGATCGAATCCAAGCTGCTGTTGACGCCGGGCGCGACGGATTGAATCTCGGCCACGCGGGTCATAAACTCCAGGTTGGAGTTGAACGCCTCCGACATGGCGTCGCGCAGGGCACTCAGCGCCCGCACAATGGCCTGTGTCATCACGACCCGGCTGAGCGTCTCCCAGGATACGATGAACTTGGCCGCCGCCTTATCGGCCTCTTCGATCGGACCCTTGTCGATCTGCGGCGTGACCTTCGGCACTTTCGCGGGGGTGACCTGCGTGGCGGGCTGACCGGGCGCTTGCCCAGGGCCGTGGGCAGGCCCGTGGGCAGCCTGCTGCGCGCCGAAGGCCGATGCCAGCTTGGCCATCGCGGCGGCTGCCAAGGTGGCATTCGAGGCAATGTCCTTCAAGACTTGCACGGTCTCGCCAGCCTTGGCATTCCAGGTGGCCATCGCCTCGCCCAAGGAGCCCAAACTGGCCTCAAAGCCGCCGAAGGCGCTATCCATCCTCGCCAAGGCATCTAGGGCGGCCGAAGCATCGAATCCCAACTGTTGGATGATTTCATCGGCCATGACCTACACCTTGATCTTCACGGACTTCAGACACTCAAACGGATTGGGTAATCGCACCGCCACCGCAGCCTTGCGGAACGCCGCCTCCCCCTTTTTCTGAAAGTCATAGGGACCGGGCTTCCTGAGATGGAATCCCCATTGCGTGGCGTCGAAATACTCGTTGATAATCAGCCACGGAAGGGTCGTCTGGTACGTGAAGACGTAGCGCCCCTTCATCTCGTCGGCTTCCAGAGAACCGCTGCTTTCCGACACACCGCGACTGATGCGGCTGGGGGCCACGGGAAAAATCGGGATGTTGTACTCGATGTTGCGGGCCAGCGCCAGGAACGTGGCCCGTGATGCACCGCTCCACACCGGCACTTCCGCCATCACCGTCGCTTCCAACCACTCCGTGAGCGCCTGGGCGATGGCCTCCCGCAGGTGCTTGTCCAACACCCGGCGATACTTATCCAAGTCGATGCGAGGCGCGCGGAGGGTGCCGGTGAATTTCATGGTCGGGAACCTCCGCATCAGGCCACGCCGGGCATCCTTGCCCCCAGCAGGCGAGCCTCCCGCTCGGACTCGTCGTAAGCCCGCGTCTGCTCGAAGGCCACAAGCAGGGCTTGCGTCTGCACGCTGCAATCGTCCCATGCGGGCCTGACACCGGGCGGCAGCACGCCTACGCGCTCGCAGGCGCACCAGACGGAGTATTCGGCGGTGCGGTGGGGAGGCCAGAGGATGCGGCTCTCGCTGCCTCCCCAGCAAGAAAAACCTCGCGGGCCTTCTTCAACTTGGCGTCGTCCAGGCAGTTGGCCTCCAGCACCAGGTTCATCACCCGCTGGCACTCGATGTCGCTCAGTCCGCCGCCGCGGAGGTCCGTGGACCAGTTCTTCCACGTGCTGGGATCGGCCAGGTTGACCGTATCCCATTCGACTTGACTGGGCTCCAGCGACTTTGCCACCATGTAGCCGAGCCGCTTCTGGCCCCACTCGGCAATGACCTGTTGGTAGGTCGGGTCGTCCGCCAAGGGCACCCAGCCGTCGCGGGTCATCTTCCCCGGCGGGGTCGGCCGCGGGCAGAGGGCCTCGAACTCGTCCATGCTCGACACGGGTCCCGCACGGAACACGATCTGCTGGTCGCCGCGAGGCAGGACCAGGAACACTTCAGTAGGCAGGCTGGTGGGATCGATACCGCCGATCTTCATTAGTTTTCTCCCTCGAAAACAGGAAAAGAAAGAACGGCAGCGCCGGTAATGTGCCGGCGCTGCCGGCTAGCCTAGCGGCTAGCGCAACCGGCCTTATTGATGCCGACGCCGCCAATGATCCCGCTTCGTGGCCGTTTGGCCGCTCGTCGCGAACATTGGCAGCACAAGGCTCAATAAAGGACCGGGGAGTCGTTACAGGTTGTCAACGTCCGAGCCGCGGTAGACGTTCGGCTCCTTGACATTGCACTTGCCCGAGAGCACGATGGTCGCCGCGCTGTAGTTGATCTCGCGGGTCTCGGCTCGGAACATCGGGAACACGGTCGCCTCCCGATTGACCGGGGCGCACGGCGGATCGTACTCCACCAAGAGGTCGATGGAGTACGGCTCGCACTGGTCGGGTGCCGAACTAACCCACTCAACGGCGCTGTTCATGCCCTTCAGGGCGTCCATCGGACAGACGGCTTCACTGGTGCCGCTGGTGATATGCTCGTATACGGCGTCCAGCTTCACGTCCATCGGCACGTCCTTCGGCTCGCGCACCGTGTCCAAGAGTCCGCGGTCGAGCAGGTAGGCGTAGTCCCGGTGCTCGGTGTAGGTCAGGTTCCCCTCACCGATCTTGACGTATATCTGCTGCGGCTTGAAAGTCAGGGCGGCAAGGGTAAGGTACGTGCCTGCGCCGAGGGCCGGCGTGAAGGTGATGGCCGTGGTCACGTTGCCGCCGGTCGGCACGGTGCCGAGCATTGTTTCCGCGATCGCGACATAGGCCCCAGCGCCAATCAACTCCGAGATGTCCGCCGTCAGAATGGCCTGCGGCGCGTTGGCCAGCGTGCCTTGGAACACCACCGTCCACGAACCAAGCGTCCCCGTCACGCTGACATTCGCCGAAGCACCCACCAGTGGCAGCAATGCCGCCGCGACTGCCGTTGCATCGGCGTTATAGGCAATCTCGACCGACTCCGCCCCTCCCCACAGCAGCTTGAACGTGCCGCCCGTGGCATTGGTCACCGCCACCGTCTGTGTCTCGTTCGCCCCGCCGCTGCCCGAGCCTTGCACGCGGGCCGTGACCGTGTGGTCGATCGGCACCGTCTCGCCCGCGATACGGAAGCGAGCGCCCACGGGAACCACCTGCGAATTGAGGCTGTTAAGCGCTACCGAAGAGATGGCGGTAAGACTGGTCGCGCCGGCGATCGGCACGGTCACTGGACCGAGCGCGGTTCCATTCAAGCCATCCTGGAAACGGATGGTGCAGTATTTGAGTTCGATACGGGCCATAGCTGTTGATCTCCTGTTGGCTGCCTGTCAAGGTATGTAGGCGACGTAGCGGGCGTCGATCATCACCTGCTTCTGCCGGTCCGTCTGATCGGTTTGCCCAAAGTGAAAAACACGCACTGCATCGTTGCGTCCCGTGCGAGGCAGCAAGCAGCCCACAAGGCTGCCGTCGTCGCCTGGCTGGTCACCGAGCCGCAGCATGGCAATGGGACTGTCCAATGCCGTGTGGAACTGCCCAACCGTCTTGAGAATGTCGTACTGGTTGGCGTTGATCTCGTAGCGGCTCGTGAAAAGCAGATTGATGTCAACGGCCAGTTCGTGGTAATCGCATTCCTTTTCCATGCTCAGGCGTCGCGTGAAGGGGCCGGAAATGCGAATCTCGACCCGCTCGGGTGACTGCATGTAAGCGGTCGTCCGTTCATCCAGACCCTCCACCAAGGCCGGAATGGGGGCCGCCACGGCGAGTTGTTTCATCGCCGTCGCCACGGACGCGAATGCCCAGCGCGCCCAATTGGGATCAGCCGCCATGTGAGCACCTATGCATTTGTGAGGTTGTCTGCAAGCGTAAGCTGATCGGAAGTCGCGACTCGTATGGTCCGCATATCGCAGACTTCCACGCGCCCCTCCAGTTCCTTGGCAATCACCAACCAAGCCCTGCCGTACTCGTAGTTCGTGACACTTTCGATGTCATAGTGCTTGTTGTTGAAGACGATCCAGTCGTCCTTTTGCAGCACCAAGTCACGGGGAACCTCCGAGCGATCGAACAAAAAGTGCCGGCCGCCGGTGTCAAAAGAGGAGCCCTGTATGATCGCCCGGTTGGCCGCCATCGCCCCGGCGTTCTGGCGCACCTCGCGTTGACGTTTTTCGGGAAGTACCACCACCCGCGGTATCTTCCACTGCGTAATCGTCCACGTCGTCTGGCCCGTCTCCGTGCTGGCAACGACCGCCAGCTTGCGGCGGACAACCAGCGTCACGCCGTGCTGACGCTCGTGGATGTACATGGACAACCGCATGAAGCGGTTGTGGATCGGGTTGGCCGAGCTCATGGCGTTACCCTTCGGGGCATTGGTGCCGCAAAGGGCACTCGAAACGGCCATCCAGGGCCTTTTCCAACCGCTCCATCATCGCCGTGTTCTGCGTGATTACGTCCGTCGAGCGCTCGACCATCGGCAAGAGCACGTCGCGCTGCTCGTCTTCCAGCTTCGTGATGCGGTCGCTCATTCGCAGCTCGCGGAGCCAGTTCTGCCAAAGGAAATACGCCACCACCAGCGCCAGCGGCCCGTACTGCTTGAGCAACACCAACAGGTTGGACATGTCCATGCCGGGGCCTCCATTTGGGAGAAAGAGAAAGGCCACCTGGCCCGGAGCGATCCGGGCCAGGCGGATTGCGTTGCCGCAAACAGGGTTAACCTTGGAGAACACAGCAGAGGTTGGTATCCAAGATGGCCACACCCGCGAGGATATCCAGGTTGACCACCGTGCCGCCGCTCTGGATGCTGTACTGCATCGAGACCCGCATGGCGATGTCGTTGTAGACACCGACGTGCGACAACACGCCCATCGCGTTGTTGGGGATCGCCAAGGGGCGCGTCACCAGGGCGATGGCGTTGCGGTGGAAGGCCATGTTCAGTGCGCCGGCCGGACCGGGGTAGGACTTGTCGCCATCGGTGATGGCCACTTCCAGCGGCCGGTCCACGTAGATGGCCTGGCAGGTCCCCAACGGGTTCGGGGTGCCGTCCGTGTTCGCCGTGTAGGATTCGATCACGGTGTAGGTCACGCGGCCGGTGCCGGTGCCGAAGGCCACCAGTTGGCCGATCTGCGGCGGGTTGACGTAGCCCGTCACCTGGACCGATTGGACCCAACCCGCGAGGTAACTGCCGCTCACGTTGCACGCCTTGTAGACCGACAGCGCGGCGCTGGCGGCGGTGGCGTACTTGTTCGCCTCGTTGAGGGTAATGGCCGTGGTGGCACCACTTGCGGCGGTGGCCGCAGCGATGTAGGTCGGCTGGTCGTTGCCGGCCACAACGGCGAACTCGCCGATGTTGACGGCGTAATCGGCCAGGGTGACGGCCTGCGACCCGCCGCTGCCGGCAGCCATGGCGTTGGTCACGGTGCCCGTGGAGTCCACGTCACACACGCCGGAGACGCTGTTGACGTTCTGGTCCATGTACGTGTCGAACCCCAGAATCCGTCCCAGGGTGGCACTTTCCAACGCCGTGCCGAAGTCGCCGCGCATCTGGGCCGCGATGAACAGCTCGTTCTTCAACAGCGCGGTCTCGCTCACCGGAGCCAAGACCAGATTGCGGCCTTCTAGCGGGGCCTTGTTGACATTCAGCCGCTCGCGGGCCTCCAGCACGAAGTCCTTGCTGTTGCTCGCCGAGAGGTTGCCCAGCCGGCCGACACGCTGCGTCGGGGTGCCCAAGAAACCGTGGACGCGGCCCAAGACGGCGCGGTCCACCGAGCGGGCGATGGTCATCATGCCCGGCCGGAGGTAAATATCCACCAGGTCTTGGAACGACTTGCTGGCCTCGCCATCCTTGATGGTGAAGCTGGTGTAGAACCACTGGTCCAGCGGTACCTTGACGTTGGTGGCCGTGGCGTCCTGGCCCTGCAGGGTCGTGCCGTCCTGCTTGCGGCGAATCTGGAACGTGCCGGGCCGGCGGGTGTTCACCACGTCGCCGAACTGGCGGATTTCGTTCTCGAAATCGCGGTGGACCAGGTTGGCGATCACCATGTTTTCCTGGAGGATCGCCAAGCCTTCCGATGCCCACAGCTCGGGAATGAAGGCGGTGTTGTCGTTGTCGAAGCACGCCAAGACGGCGCGCGAGAGATACAACGGATTCATCGTGCTACTCCGTAGTTGTCAGTTCAGGAAACGCAAGAAGCCGCGACGTGCGGCTCCTTGACGACGAACCCCTGATGAAAAACACTAGCGGCCAAGCTTGCCCTTCTTGTGGGGGCGCAATCCGAGAAGCTCAGGGTTCTTTTCCCGGATTTCCATGTACTGGGCCGGCGTCAACTTACGCGGGTCCACCTTGCCGCCGCCGCCCGACGCAAGGCCGCCGGTTGCCGCACTCGACCCGATGCCGCTCACCACGACGGCCTTGAACAGGCCGCCATAGATCGCCGGCAGTTCGCGCATCCGCTTCACCGCGCTCTCGGGCGTGTGCAGCGTTACAGTTGGTTCCCCGGTGTTGGGATCGGTGTCCGGGAAATCGACCACCACCTTAAACTTCCCCGTCCCCTTGGCCTTCTCGTCCGTGATTTCAGTCAAGCGGGTCATGGGTCGAAGCTGGTTCATCAACACACTGACGTTGTAGGCGTCCCCGCCGACTGCCGCATCCATCAAGGCCCGCTCCACGGTGCCGTCACGGAATCGCTGTTCCCAGTCCTTGGCTGCCCGCTCGGCGGTGGTGATCTTGCCGGTCAGTTGCTCTTCGAGTTGCTTCTTCTCGTGGGCCAACTGCTGTTCCTTGGTCCGCGTCTCCTTCCGCAGGTCCTCCAATTGCTGGGCGAACTGCTCGCGCTCTTGCATCGTTAAGTTTTTCGACGCCGACGCCTCCTCCAGCAACTTCTCGACCCGCTGCACTTGCGCCTGATGCTTGCGCCGGTCGTCGGCCAGCATCCGGTTGACATCGTCCTGGGTGAAGCGAGAATCGCCGGCCCCGGCCCCGGCACCTGCACTCGCACCGACTCCCGCCCCCGCGACGGCCCCGCCAGCGCCCGCACCAGCCGCGGCACCTGTCCCCAGATCGCCGGCACCTGCGCCAGCCTCGCCCTCGAAAGAAGCCAACACCGCACGCGACAGATAGAGACTATTCATCACACTGCTCACATACCCACGATGAAGGTACAGACGCTCAGCGTCGTGGTCCGCAGGGCATCTCGATGCCACGGCCTTGAAATGGGCCGCCGCGTTGGCCCAGAATGGGAGCCCGGCACGCCGGGCTACGAAACTCGTGACAACCTCACGGCCTGATCGTCGCGCAAAAACGGCTTCAGCAACGACCACGCCAACGGATTCGGCACAAGGTTTATCAAATGTTCGATGGGCATAGCGTTCCGCTCGTAGTGCGTCCGCACCTCAGCGTAGCCTTGGGCCGTGACGGAGAGGTTCTCCAGTTCCATTTGCGGGTCCACGCCGTCCAACAAGCTGAAGGCCAACTCGTACTCTGCCCGGCGGATGGCCTCGGGGACCGTCGTGTCCGGACCGCGAGGGAACTCCAACGGCTGACTCGCCTCGGCGTCGCGCTCCTGCTGCCGATACTGCTCTTCCGCCAGCCGATCGAATGTGCCGTTGGTCGGGTCACGCCACGGCGGCAGTACCTGCTGATGGAACACCCAGACGGAATGCTTATGGCCTTTGACATTCAGGTTGTCGATCAGCCGCCGGGCCGCCAACAAGGCTTTCGGCTTGTCGGCATCGTCGGCGTCATTCCAGGCTTGCGAGTGCAGCCGGCCCGCGAAGTAGTCTTCGGCTTCGCCAAGGTCGCCGTAGTAGGAAGTGTCAATCGCCATGCTTTGTCTCCCAATACGCGGCGGCCTTTAATAGCCGTTCAACCACCGTGCGTCCGGCGCGGTGTGGACCGAATACCAGCCCTCGCCCCACAAGTCCCGCAACTGCTTGAAGTAGGTCTCGTAGCGCCACTTCACACGGTCCATTGAATACAGGGCAACGGCCCTGTCGTGAATGTACTGCGAGTCCAGCAAAGGCACACGTTTCGCAGCTTGAACAAACTCGTTGAGCGTGTGGCAGCGGAAACCCGTCTTGCCATGCTCCACGGTCTCGGGGAAGGCCCCAAAGTCAGTCGTGATGGCCGGCGTGCCAGCCATCTGACTCTCGATAGCCACCGCTCCAAAGGGCTCCAGATAGGTCGTGGGAGCGAAGGTGGCAATGGCGTTCTGGTACAGCTTTGCACGCTTCTCGCCACTGGCGAAACCCACGTATTCAAGACCGTCACCCTCGTACACCTCGCCGTCCTTACAGAAGATGCGGTTGCCTTCCACTTTGACGCAACCCTGCCCGGCGATCTTCAACTTGGCTCCCAGCCGCTTGCACGTCTCCACAGCGATGTGAACGCCCTTTCGTTTAATCAGGCGGCCGAGGTAGAGGTAGTAGTCCTGCTTCTCGCGTTGATAGGGGTAGTCGGCCGGTTGAAGATAGTTTTGGATTACCGTGTCATAGAAGCGGCCGTCCGGGTCCAAGCCGCCCTGGGCTCCCCAAATCTTGTGCATGTGGGCGTAGGACTCGAACACGCGGTACTTGGCGAAGGTGCCGTTGTAGCCGATGCCGTACTCCACCACCATCACGTCCGTGCCCACGGCATTGGCCAGGGGGATGTTGATGGTGCCCATGATAAGGCACACGAAGTCGCCCGGTCGCTTCCGCTTATTGATCTCGGCCGCCGCCCGCTCATTGGTCAACTGCCAGTAGGGTGCCCGGCCGCTCCAATCGACCTCGTAGAGGGCGTTGGGATCATACCTGCCGAAGAAGCCTTCCTGCTCGGCCTTGGAGAGGATCGTCACGTCTTCGACGCAGCAATCCTGGACCTCGCTCCCTTCCACGCCGTAATGGTGGACCTCGTGTCCAAGGCTGCTCATCATCTGGCAGAAGTGTAAAATCTTCATCGTAAAGGCGCAGGCCGAGTGGCTCACGGCCGTTTGCGTGTGGGGTAGGGCGACAACGTGAAATCGCATAGGGTTCTCGGGTGGCTGCCGTAGTAGGACGTGTCAATCTCCGTCGGACCATCCCCTTAGCAAGCGAACCACGAGTAGCCTTGCGAATCCGCGCTCGCCACGACAAACAACTTGTTGAGGTTGTCCACCTGCAAGAGCGGCGTTCGCTCGCCAGGGGCGAGGATGTACCCGGTATTCTTCGCGTCGGAGTTGCCCACGCAAATCGCCTGGGAATTGCCGGAGTTGGCCCGCAGCACGATCCCCTTGCGCAACGGAAAACTGTCGGTCTTGAGTTGCTGGGGCGTCGTGGTGCAAGTGCCAGCGTCCGTCCAGAAATCGGTAACTGCGACTTGATCGACTATCATGGCGGCTATTCCTCTTGGTTATGCTTGCCCTTGCCACGGACAGGCGATCGAATGTCGTTGTTGAATGTCGTGTTGCGGCTAACGGCCTTTTCCTCCTTGCCGGCGCCAGGATTCGCCGACAGGTCGGACAGGCCCCGCGCGCCGGCGTCACTATTCATCTGGCCCACGTCACTGAGGTTTGTGGCGTCGGAGCCCATGGTCTTGCTGTCCGCCGCGTCACGCTTCGTCGAACCAGTCGTTTGGTCGCCGAATGCGCCACCCTTCTGCTGGGCTTGCAAAATCCGAATCGCCCTGGCCGCATGATCGGCACGAGCTTGAATATGCTCGTCGTCGTTGAAGCCCAAGGCCATCGAAGCAGTCTTCTCGCCGCAGAGACCAGCTTCAACTGCGGCAATAATTGTCGTGGGGTCGCTGGTGGCGTAAGGGGCCTTGTCGATCTCGTCGAAGATGGCTTGGATGTCGCCGACGCTGACCTTGCCACCCAAGAGCGCCAAGACGATGTTCTTGGCCAACTCGCGTTTGACCTTTTGCCCCGGCACGGCGTACATCAACTTGACCAGGCTTTGGGCCTCCGCAATCCGGTCGGAATCCGTCTTGAGGCTATAGCGGTCGGGATACTTGACCGTGGCCACGTCCCGCTTCACCGGGTCGCGTTCCTCGTAAGCTGCCCAAAACTCGGCGATCTGCCGCTCCGCGGCTTCCAGCACCAGGCCGATGTAGGACAAGCCGGCTTCAAGGCCCTGGTTGTCCATCGACTTCGATTCGGCCGTGGCCCGGTTGGCGGTGTCGGCCACGGACAGATGGATCAGCTTGCGGATGTCGTCCTCCAGCTTGGCTTGCAGGTCCATCGACGCCTTCAAGGGTTCGGCCGATGGATTGATGAACGAGGGTGGATTCATCCCCTTGTCGTAGGTCCGGCCCTGGGTCGCACCGACCTTGATGTCGGAATCCGCACTCCCCTGGCCACCAGTGCTCGCCGTGCCGTCCTCGCCGATCGCACTCTTCAAGTGCTGACCGCCGGCCCGCTGGTCCTTTTGTTCGACGTAGAAGGGAAAGTTGCTCTTCAGCGCGTAGTTCACGTCGCTGGACACCAGGTTCAAGAGCGCGATCTGGTGGTTGACGACATCCTTAATCATCGAGTCGCCGATGTCCAGCAGCACGAAGGGGATGCGGGTCAACTCCAACTCCACGGCCCCGGCCGGGTTCCCCTCGCGGTCGATGGGGTTGCCGGCGGTGTCCAGGAATTGCAGGTTGACCAGACCGGTGTCACGGTCGATCCACAACATGCGGAACCGCTCGACGGTGGTGGTCGGCAGGTAGGTCCGCTGGTCGAAGTTGAGCACCACGTCGCGGAGCAAGATGGCCTGGAACGTGGACGGTTCATCCGGCTTGGCGCAGGTCCAACTCAGGATGTCTTCGATGGGGTAGAAGTACAGGTACGGCCGGTAGTTCTGCACGTCGGCCAAGGTGGCGTTGCCGGGGACCATCGGGGAATCCACGTAGACGCCCACGCGGCCCATGATGAGCAACTCGGTCAGCACCTTGATGCCCAAGAAGCCGTTCATGGTGTTGCCGCGGAGATCGACGCCCAGGTTCAGGCCGTTGACGGCCTGCTGGTACGCCGGGCCGCCGCCGCGCCGGGTGGTGTCCTTGAGCCGCTGGAAGATGGCATTGCGGACATCGTTAATGGCCACCCTCGCATAAGTGGGGATCGGCGTCATGTCCTGTCGGCTCTGGAAGTCCAGTTCGTCTTCACGCGACGTGAACTTCTTGAGATACAGTTTGCGGAAATACTCCCCGCCGTTGTAGCAGATACGCCACTTGCGCCAGTCCAGCAGGCTGCTGAGGTAGCTCGGATGCCTGACTTCGACGATGTTGGTGATATATTCAACAACCATGCGTGCGTCCTCTTACAGAACCTTTCCAATGTTGGTGCCGCCGGCAGACGGCACGAACGTCAGAGCAATATCAGCGTAGGTCAGAGCGTGAGCGTAATGGTCGGGACCGGTGTTCACGTAGGTGGCCATAGGATTGCCGTGTTCGTCCTTCTCGTAGGTCCGCACCAAGTTCTTGACGTGCTCGCGAAACTCCAGTGAAACGTCGGCCGGCAATAGCAGCCGCGAGGGGTTCATCTTGAAGCGGCCTAGCGTGCAGGACAGCCAGGACGTACGATCCACGGTCGCCATCGGCGCGCCGGTGTCCTCCTCGGTAATCGCTATTTCCTTCGCTGTGATGCCCCGCCGGTAGCGGCACAGGTGGACGTAGCCGTAGAACTTACGGGCAAACCGTCTGGCGTCGTTGATGTTCGGATCGGCGTCTACCACGCAGGCCAGGACTTGCCACTCCCGCATCAACTGGCCGAGGTAATTCCAGTCTTCTTCCCTGAACTTGCCGTACCAGAGCAGCTTTCCCAGCGCCGCTAGGTTGATGTCCACGCGGCGGTCGCCGTCGAATATCCACTCCACGACGGAGATGTACCCGGTCTTACCCTGGTCCACGCCCATCGTGATCGCGCGCATCCCGCCCACTTCCGGCCGCCGGTCATTGATCGTGTGCTTCCGCACGGCGGCGTCCAGCATGTCATCCGAGACCTGGGCACCCTCGCCGATGAACGGCAGGCCCAGCTTCGAGTTGTGGAACTCCGTGCTGGCCGCTTCGTCCCCGAGACCGCGGAGGTGGGCCATGACCAACTCGCCGGGGCTCACAGTCGAAGAATAGAGTTGATTGGCATAAAAGCCACGGGACTCCTGCGGGTCGGCTTGCAGGTTTGTCGGCTGCCACAGGCCGCCGGCCAGGAACTCCGGCTTGGCCTTGTGGTCCAACTTGTGCTTGCACTCCTTGCACTTGATGAACGACTCGTTGCACCGCGGATCGCTGACCGTCTCGCCGACGATCTCCACACAGTCCGGCCAGACAAACTCCGTCCAACGGCCGCAATGCGGACACTTGAATTGAAAGTGTTCCTGCGTGCTGGTAAGGTACAGCTTGTGGACGCCATACTTCGGCACGGTTGGCGTGGAGATGGCGACGACGTGCTTCTCGATCTGGCCGGACAACCGCTCCAAGGCCAGCCAGATGGCCTTCGTGTCCATTTCATCCAACTCGTCCAGGACGAGTTCCGAGACCGGAATGGACTTCAAGTTGGAATCGCCGCGGCTGCCGCGGATGTACAGGACGTTGCTGCCGGTGGACTTCAGGCCCACCGTGTTGGTGTCAACGAACAGTGACTTGAGATAAGGGCTGAGCTTTAATGCGGTGGCGAAACGGGCCTTGGAAAAGTCGCTCGCGTTCAACGTCGTGGGAAGCACATACAACACGTCGCGCTTCAATTGGTCGAGCGTGAAGAACGCCCGATTGATCCCCGCTTCGGTGATGCCCAACTGGGCCGCCTTCATCGCCACGGTGAAGGCCGCCTTGCTGTTGTGAATCTCGCGGCACCAGGGATGATGCTTGAAGCCGTAGTGACCAGGGAAGGGTGCTCCCATCACCCTGCGATGCTCAGCCCACCGGCTACACGACAAGAGCGATGAGTTCTCCAGGCCGCGCGTGATGCCCTGCTGAAAGGCATCCCATAAATCGTTGCTGCTATCGCGCTCTTGCACCATCGTGTAGCCACCGTTGTAGCAGAGGTTGCATGTCAGGTTCGCTTGGCGTCTCGCTCGATCAGTTTGCGTTCATCCTGTGCAACCTCGTGTTTCCTTAGCTGCCCGCCGATTCCGTCTCGATCGGCGCAGGCTCGTCGTCTGTGTCCGCCTCCAGCTCGGCGGCCGGAGCAGGCTCGGGTTCCTGGAGCGGTGCAACCGGAGCAGGCTCAACGGCCGGAGCCGGAGCAGACGCAGGTTTCCGTGTGGCGGCCTTCAACATAGCGGGGCCGCAGCCGAAGGGCGGCCGATGATCTGCACCCAGAAAGCACGAGTACACGTCCACTTCGTCTTCCCGAACGCCTTCCGGCAAGGGAATATCCACCCAGTAATGGCTGTCGTCCAGCGTGGTGGTGAATTCGCCCTTCGGCGTCAACAGGATGATGCTCACCAGCGGCAGGGTGCTATTGTGCGGGACGGGTACGCGCATTGTCTTCCTCGCAAGCTTGGGCCACTTCCAAGAGACGGGACGCCAGCCGGCGAAGATGGCTGGGATCGCCGCCCGGTGTGCCAAGAAGCGTGTAAACGTGCATCATCTCCACAACCGCATTGCCGGTGACCAGCGCATGATGCCAGAGGCGTTTGCCGTCTTCGGACACCAGGCCGGCGACCGGTGGCAGCTTCGGTTTCACCGGCGTCGGCGGGCAGTTCGCACACCGTCGTTCGGACACGCGCTACCTCCCGAACACTTCGTTCATCAGCCGGACCGCATCGTCGATGTCCTGCGTCCGCACGGTTTCGTGACCGCAGCGGATCACGAAATAGACCGGGACGCTCGTGATGCCCCACTTGGTCGCCAGCTCAGGGCACTTGTCGATGTTGACCCGTTCGACATCGACGCCCATCCGCTCCAAGGCTTCCAGCTTCGCATGGCCGGCGCAGCAAGCAGGACACCAATCGGCACCGAAGGCGATGATCTTCGGCCGGCAACACTGTTGGTGCGGCTTGTCCGGCAGTGTCTCGTGGCGTTGATTGGGCGTTGGCCAGGGGGCCACCGGCCTTGGGGGCTCACAGCCGGCGATCAGTATCGTTGCCAAAATGGCTGACAGCGGCAGTAGCACCGATTTGCAGAAGGATCGAGTCTTCATGTTCACTGCGGATCTCCTGGCACAATAAGCCTGCGGTTCTCGAAAGGCCCGCGGCGCACCCGAGAGCCATTGGAAAACCGGCCCCGGCCGGTTACGACGCCGGCCGGGGCACGAAAATAGGAATGACCTGCCAAAGTGCGCTTGCGTCAATGGCGTGGCAGGTTGCTCAAACGTGCTTAGGACTTGGCCGGCACCGAGGCAGGAACCGGGGCAGCCATCCCCTCGATAACGGCGATCTTTGCCTTCACCAGGGCCATACCCTCGGGCGTAACAAGCTTCTTGTCCAGCACGTTCTCGTAGGTGGATTCCAGTTCCTTTTCGATGGCGTCGTTGCCGGACTCCACCAGCTTGGCAAGATCGTGGATCTTTTCCAGCAGATCATGCACGTCACCCACGGCAAAGTCTTCGAGCAGGGCCGGCAACAGCTTGAGGCCGGCCGCCCGCAGCTTGATCGCCAGGACTTGCGCGTCCCGCTTCTTGCTCGTGAGCACTTCGTTTTTGCCGAACAGCCACTTGCCGATCTCACGGCCGACAAGCAGGCACGCCACAACAGCCAGAATCACAACAAGGAGGTTCATCTTTCTTCTCCGCGTTTGGGAATGCCGCACGGGCGGCGTAGTGGTCAAAACAACAGCAGCACCAACCTATTTCGCAGCCGGCAGCAACTTCTCGTGGAGCTTCTTGCTGTAGCCCAGGCAAAAGCCAATCGCAAAACCAGCGCCGCAGACAGGCACCATGAGCCAGCCGGGCAGTGTCACCTCGGGCTCCGGGACATCCGGTGGCACCACCTCGGGCTTACCGCCGTCGTCGATCGGTTGCGGCTTGGGATCGGTGTTGGGCTGCGGCTGGGGTTTCGGACGCTCCAGATTATTCAAGCGGTTGTCGGCATCGCGACGCCACGGCAAGATGGGACGCAGCCCTTGGGCCTTGCCGACCGCTCCCGCCAGGGCAGCGTTCAGTCCCTCCGCCGTCATGGGAATGTCCTTCCCCGCGGCCTCGTAAACCACCGCCGCGTCGGGTTGCTGCATTCGCACGGTGGGCAACCCCGCGACGTTCGGAGCATACCGCTCCTTGTAGATTGCAGTGTCGCTCGTCACCGGGCAGAATTGCACCTGGTCCTTCAGCTTGGCCAGATTCGGATTGTTGTCGAACCAGCCCAGGATTTCGTTGTAGCGGGCGTTGTCGGCGTCCCCGACGACGCTGATGTACCACTTGCCCTGATCGTTAGGCAGCGTCACCACCCGCTCTTCGGCCAGGACGCCGTTCACCGTATCGGCGAGGCAGGGGACCACGGCCGCGAAGACGGCGACCACACACATCGCGCATAGCAACAGCTTGTTCATTGCTTTTCCTCGGATGAAATAGACTTGGATGTTATTGCGGAAGCGGAGCCGCCGGAGCGTAGATCGGCGTTATGGCCCATCCATCGCTGGCTTTCCACTCGGCGATCAGCGTCTCGCGCAGAACCCAGATGTACTCTTCCACGGCGTTGTCGTCCAAAAGGGCGGCCCACTTTTCATCCAAGTGGACCAAGGCGACCATGTGCTGGCCGCCTCGAATCGTAATGCCGCATCCACGTCGCGTGCGGCACGCCCACTCCAAGAACTTCACGTCGCCGTTGGTGACGTAGGCGTAGCGCACGCCGGCCTCGTCGAGCCGCTGGGCCATGTCGTCCGGCCACTCGCCGTCGCCACAGTTCTGTCGGACCCAATCGGCAGTGCGGTAGCGGCCCTGCCACCGCAACAGGGACACCATCGTGGCCCAGGTGCAAGAGCCTTGACCACCCTGGCCCCACCAATTGCTCTGCCGCAGGGCGAGCGGCAAGTTCACCGCAGGGCGTTCCGCCACGGAGCGCTTCTTCGGTGCAAGCGGGGCCACGTCGCCCGGCAACTCACAGCCCGCAACCATCGCCAGCAACAACGCTGCCAGAGCAATCCGTTTCATCGCAGCCTCCGCGGTTGGAAGACCAGTTCCTTGTACTGAAGCATCCGGCACAGGTGATTGGGGTTCCAGCGGGCGGCGCTCACCGTGGGCATGAGACCAAGGTCTGCGTAGGCGGCGGCCACCCACTCCGAACAGAAGATCATGTGCAGGTCTTGCTCGCGGAACAGCGACTCCACAAAGGACAACCCGACGCCGGCCGCACGGAACGCGCCCATCGCGTCATACGGCGTGTGGATCGTCGCCATCAGAAAATCGGTCAGCCGCTTGTCTTCATGCTCATAGAGCGGCCGATAGAGCGGATAGTGCCAGACCTTGCCCGCGTAAGCCTGGAGAATCTTGGTGAGGTCGTGGGCCTGCGTGCCGTTGAAGCAATCGCCCGAGAGTTCGCAGGGCATGTGCTCAAGCGTCGTACTCTCGAACAACAACAGCCGGCCGTCCGCGGCGTGGGCCATGACCCCGACGTGGCTGATGCCCGAAAACGGAATCCCGTAGGTGCCGATGTTGATGAGCGCGCTAATCCAACTGTTGCCCGAGAAGCCGATCACGTCCCCGGCCTTGATGTCATTGGGGTTGACAATCTGGCTGGGCGGCGCCTTGGCCGGCAGTGTTGCCGCCTGCGGCAATGGGGCGAACAGTTGACCGAAGTGGGAGACAAATGGGAGCATCAGGCACCTCTTCACCGTGGCAGGTCGATGTGCGGACGTTGCGGCTGTAGCCGTGGTAGTGCTTCTGATCGAGCGCCCAACAGTCTTCGCAACGGTCCTCGCCCGGAAACGTGACGATCTTGCCGCACGCACACCAGACAGGCAGTTGCATTAGGACTCCGCCGAGGGCGAAAGGGCGGGAACGGTGGCCGCATCGTTGCGGGCCTCTTGGATCGTCGTAATCACGTCGCCGATCAACATGTCCACAAGCTGCTCGTAATTGGGCAAGCCCAAGCCGGCCAGTCGTTCCACGAGCTTCTGACATATCTGCTGCCCCACACGCAAGAGCGTCGGCTTGGCCAGCAGGCTGCCCAGCCGCTCTTCGATCTGATTGCAGGTCTTGACCAGACGCTCGACCGTGAGGATATGACTGTTTACACGCCCGTAGACTGCCAACTGTTCCGCGTCCGATTGGGCCGAATTCCACAGCCTCTCGACCATCATGCGGGTCAAGGCGATCTCGTCGCGGAGCGATTTGATGTCGTCGTGCTCGGCGAAGACCGCCAGCCGAGCACGGTCCTGGGCCTTGCCCAGATAGTATTGCCGCAGCCCCTTTTCCGGGGGCCGATAAGCACGGGCATGGACCCGGCAGTAATCGGAGCCTTCCTCCGCCACCGTCCTGCACTGACCGGTGCCTATTGACGCCTTGCAGCGTCGGGGGTCCGCCAGGTCCGTCACCCGCTCCATGATTCACTCCGACAAACACAGTCACACGAGCTTTGACACCCTAACCAATGCCCAAAACCGTCGTTTGTTAACGACAAACCAAAAAGATTTAGGACTGGCGTGGACCGACAGCCACCCGCTCGATGATTCACCCCGACAAACGTGGTCACACGAGCTTTGACACCCTAACCAATGCCCAAGAACGTCATTTGTTCACGAAAAACCAAAAAGATTTCAACGAACTCTAATTTTCCGCCCGGATGCTGATTTATAGGTGAAAGACGAGGCGCATCATGCAACATCACCAACGCCCGCCGCGTCAAAGCGGCGAGAAACCCGTCCTGTCAGCGGTTCAGCTTGCGATCTACCGCGTCAAACAGCGGCACCTGGAAGCCTACCTGGCGAAGGTCTACCGGATGGACGATTTCGATTTCTCGGTGGCGTCCGGGGCCACTCCCGGCATGTGCCCGGAGTACCTGGTCAGCCCGGCGCTGCCGCCGGCCTTGAGCGCCAGACAAGAGGCCGACCGCATCCGGCAAGGCCGCCGCAACCGCAACGTGCCGTTGATCCTCAACGTGCTCTGCCTGGACGGCTACATCCCGGCGGGACAGTACATCATCGACACCCACCCCGAGCCGCCGCCGGGCCAAGTCTACCGTGCCTTACTAATCGAGACGGGTGATCCCAACCATCCCCGCTGCGTGGCCTTCCGCCGTGAGCACCGCCACGAACGTGCGTTTACACACCTGGCAGCGCAGATGGACAAGACGGTTTTGGAGGCCCAACGCGAACAGAAATGAGCCGGGGGCTCACCCGCCTGTTCCCGTCGCTTTCCGCTGCCGGGCCGGAAGACCATATCATTGGCCGTGCTCCCTTAGAGGCGGTCGGCGGCTGGCGCACTCACCCGGCTACGGCAGAATCGGCCGGGGTTGCCGCCTTGCGTTTACCTCGCTCAGGGGATAGATTAGCAGGCAAGTGCTTCCTTCCAAGAAAGTATCGATCCGAGACGACGAGGATAGCATCCACCTACGGGTGATATTGTAGCTTGTCGCTGGATTGCCGAAAACCAAACGGCCAGTTGCAGCCATGCCGGAAACCGAAGCCGATACCTGCCGCATGTACGTTTTTCCCAAGCTCTACGAGGCCGGCTGGACCAACGAGCAGATCAATGAACAGCACAACCTCGACATCAAGAACCCGAGCGCCGGCGAGGCCCTGGAGCACAAGCCACCCGAGGAACTGGTTGAGAGCATCCTGGCCAAGGAACGGCGGATCGTCGAAATCACGGGCGAGATCAAGGCGATTCTACGGAAGGGGGCCGGGAAGTGAGCGAAAGCCTGCCAACACCGTCCGGTTTTCAGCAGACGTATGAGCGGATCAAGGCGATCCTGAGCGAGGCCCGCGCGCGGGCCTACCGTGCCATCAATACGGCGATGGTGGCGGCCTACTGGGAGATCGGGCGGGCAATTGTCGAGGATGAACAGCAGGGGCAGCAGCGGGCCGAGTACGGCAAGGGCCTGCTGGTGGAACTTTCTCAACGCCTAACCGCCGAATTCGGAAGGGGTTTCGACCGCACCAACCTCCAGCAGATGCGGGCGTTCTACCTGGCTTACCAGATTCGTGACGCACTGCGTCACGAATTGTCTTGGACCCACTACCGGCTGCTCCTTCGCGTGGAGAAGCCCGAGGCGCGGGCCTTCTACGAGGCCGAGGCCGTCAATTCCCGCTGGTCCACTCGCGAACTGGAGCGGCAGATTCATTCCTTGCTCTTCGAGCGACTGGCGCTGAGCCGCGATCGGGAAGGCGTGCTGGCCCTGGCCGAGAAGGGGCATGAAATCCAGCAGCCCAGCGACCTCATCAAAGACCCCTACGTGCTGGAGTTCACCGGGCTGCCGCAGAGCGAGCGATACCTGGAATCGGACCTTGAACAGGCCCTTATCGACAAGCTCCGCGAGTTCCTCCTGGAACTCGGCAAGGGTTTTGCCTTCATGGCCCGACAGCAACGCATCACGCTCGACGGCAAGCACTACTGGATCGACTTGGTTTTCTACAACCGGCTCACCCACTCGTTTGTGCTGATCGACTTGAAGGTCGGGGCGCTCACCCATCAAGACCTCGGGCAGATGCAGATGTACGTCAACTACTATCAACGTGAAATTACCGCGCCCGACGAGAATCCACCCATCGGCATCGTGCTGTGTACCGACAAGAGCGAAGCGGTGGTGCGTTACACCTTGCCCGAGGATAATCAGCAGATTTTCGCCTCCCGCTACAAGCTCTACTTGCCCACCGAATCGGAACTGGCGGCCGAGTTGCAACGGGAACGACAGGCCATCGAGCTTGAGTGCCATCTGCGGCAAGGAGAGGCCGATGAGTAAGGCGTGGCCGCTGGTGACAATCGGGGAGTTCTACAGCTTCAGCGGCGTTAGATCAAGCGGACGCCCGTAACCGCTCGTCAGCTAGTGCGGTCATAAGGATGCTGGCGGGCGTCAGGATCGGGGGACGACTGGTGCTGGCCTAGCGAATGATACGTGAAATCGCCATCCGACTGGTGGCTAGCGTTTCTTCTTGCCGGCGATGTCACCAAAAAGACGGTGTGCGGCCCGCGGGTGAGCCTCAGCGTTTCTTCTTCGCTTCAGGCTTCGTTGCCTCAGCCTTCATGTTGGCGACGACGCTGCGCGTCTCATTGATGATGGCGGCCATGCCCTCGTTCCACGTTTGAGCATCCAGCAGCCGCAGGGGGCTTACCAGGGACGTGCCGGGGAAGGTAATCCGCACCTCGGAACCCTTCCCTGGCTTATGGACCGCAATCTCTGCCTTGATCGTCAGCGAGGCGTTCGCGCCGGTGAACGGGCGTGCCGTTAGGCGCACACCCCAATCCAAGACCTCACGTTCAACAGCCATGTCAGTATTCCCCGGGCAAAAGGATGCAAGTCGAAGATCGCTCAGCTTCCGCTATGATCCAGATTTTCACGCCCCGTGTCAAGCTGGTAAGCGAGCGAGGTTCATCGCCTTCATCGCCGGCCCCGCTGCAAATAGAGCGGATCGAACAGTCGTTTCAGCAGCGTGCAAGCGTAGATCGAGGCATCACGATCCGGCCGGTAAACCACCCAATCCGGCGCGCCGGCCGCTGGGCACCACAGGTAGCGCGGTGGATCGGCCGCAGTCCAGACCATCCCACGGGCCTCGGCCGCCGACCGCAAATGGCGCGTCGTAAAGTCCACGATCTCTTGGCTATTGAGAATGCCGACCCAGACGTGTATCTCCGGCAGATTGCCCAAGGCGACCGACAAGGCGCTTTCCGGCGACGTCGGCGTCCACATGTAGGCGAAGTGCGTGTCGATCTGGCCATCGTCCTCCCCGCGACGGACTCGCGGCCATTGAAGCGAGCCGGCTTGGATCACCGCCGACAGCCCGTGCTGACACAAGACCGCAGCCGTGTGATGCGCATAGTACAGGCAGAGGCCCGGCCGCTGTTCTAGCCGGGCAATTCTGCGTTCGATCTCGGCGATGATCTTCGCCCGCTTTCCCATCAGTACACGGCCTCCAATACGGGATGCAGAGTCTCCACGACCACGCGAAGTAGAAAGTCCTGAAAGTCGCGGCTGGTGTCGGTCGCACCCGTGACCCAATGGGTGATTTCCTCCAAGGCAGTCTTGAGCACCATCTTCGTGAGGCCGCTGGCATGATCTTCAGCGATGTAGACGCCCGTGTCGTCGCAGAAGCCCAACAAGTGGCTGCCGCCGTTCATCACGTCGCGGAAACAGCCGACCGCCGGCTTCGCCTTGTCGTTGGTCATGTTCAGGTTGACCAGCCAGCCCCAGACCACATCGACGGCTTCTTGGGCGGCCGGTGTGGCGGGCAGCTTCTCACGGCCCTGCTTCTCGTTCTCCGTGAGCACCTGGGCATCGGTCTTGACGCCGAAGCGGGCGGCGGCCGTCACGATGTTGTCGGCCCTGATGGATTTGGCGGCGTAGCCCTTCCTCTCCACAAACTCAACTATGGTGGCGGATGGGCCGCACAGGACCGCATCGCCGGCCACAGCTTGCCACGCCTGCTGCCAGTTCTTTTGCTGCTCGGGCTGGGGCGTCTCCCAAGACGGGCAGATGTAGTGCGGGTCCAGCGTGTCCTCGAAGGCCGGCTTCTGGTCCACCAGGGCCTTGAACACCGGGACCAACTCCGGGGCGGACGCCTTGCGGTACAACTTGGCGATCGCCGCCTTGATGGTGTAGTCGCTGCTGTTACGGCACTCGTCGATCTGCAACTCGGCCTGTTTGAAGTTGTAGTCATAGACCGAATCGTCGGTCGCTTCTTCGATCTCGCGGACCCAGACGCCTGCCCGGTAGATCACGGCCGTCTTCTTGCCGTTGAGGTTCCGGGTCGCCTTGGGCAGGAACGACTGCTTGACTTGCTCGGGGCGACCGGAGAAGTGCAGGAACCGTTTGGGCAGCTCGTCCAAATACCGCTGCACTTCCGCGTTCAACTCGACGTAGACGCGGGTGTAGCCGTCCTTCGCCTTGACCTTCTCGTCTTCGACTGGCATGACGCACAGCCGACCATCCGAAAGCGCCGGGACGAACTCGACGCTCTCTTCGCGGAGCGTCCGGTCGATGGCGTTGCTGATGAATTCGCGCATCGCCATGCCCAGGTCGGTCCAGTCGATCGCGCCAAAGTCGAGCACCCAGCCCAGGTCGATAGTCCGGGTAGACGTGCCGCCCAACTTGCACATGACCCGCTTGACCAGCTTGCGGGTCAGGCCATCGTCGATCTCGTCGTCACGGGTCTGGAAGTCAAGGCGGGTCTTGCCGCAGTAGACGACAACCTTGAGCCCGGCCCGCAAGAGCACGTTGATGGCGTGCTTGTTGCCGCTACCGAACTGGCCAATCGCGCCTTCGACGCCGCAATCGCGGGTCGTGCTGACGCCAAGCAGGGTGAAGCCTTCCACGGGAGCCACGCCGGGATTCTGAACGAGAAGAAACATTGGTTGTGCCTCAATGGTGTAACGTCATGGTTTGAATTTGCCTGGATAGATGCCTCTCTCAGAAGGTGTCGCCGTCAGATGACACATTCGGTCCAGTGGGTCTTGGCGCTGAGCAACTCGGTGCCGTTCATTCGTCGCCCCCTTCCTCGCCGCCCTCTTCCTCAATCATGCCACCGCCGCAGCCGCAGGTGGGCAGGCCGGCGTCATCCAACCACTTGCGGGTCATGCGCACCACGCAGCCGCACTGCTGGCAGGTGACTTTCAGCATCCGTGTGGTCTGTGTCTTGGGCTTGCTGCTCGCCACCAGGCGGGCGTGCGGGTAGTCGCCAAGCTGTCCAATTAGCTCTTTGAGCCGCCCGACCAGGACATCACCCGCGACGGTGGCCGTCATTTTCCCTTCCAACCCGATGGCCTTAGCGACCTTGATGAACGGTCCGCGATGTTTGCACTCGATGCCCACGGCCGTGTGGACCAACTCATGGACCAGGGTGGCGCTGACTTCGACGCCTTCCTTGAGCAGCGGGCTGATGAAGACCTGGTACGAGTTGTCCTCGCTCGATTCCACCCCCCAACACTCACCGATCCGCCGCTTGGTCGGCGACAAGGCGGACTTTGAGGGAAAACCGCACGAAACGCGAATCTTCGCGGGCAAGGGCGAGCCGACCCGCTCGAAATCGGGCCGAACGAGGTCGATCATCTTCTCAAGCCAGTCTTCGCGTATCACAGGGGCGTCTCCAAAAGTTGTGCAAACGTTGGCCACGCTGTAGTCAGACATCGAAATAGGTGCATGTCACTTTGCCGCCAAAGTGCCTTCCGGGGCGCGAAGGCGATTGATGTTGCCTAGGCACTCCGGGGCGTGGCGTTGGAACAGCCGCCACACCGCAGGCTTCGTGTACGCCTTGCCGTCGCGGGTGAAGTGGCCATTATCGTTGAGCCACCGGGCGATCTCGTCCAGCGTGTGCCGCTCGGCCCGCAGTTCCTTCAGCTTGGGCACCAGATGGACGTACCTCATATCGGTCTCGGCCCGACGTTTGGTGGCCGACCGCTCGGTGGCCTTCTTGAAGCCGCGAAGATGCTCACGGCCCGCCCACGCGCCCTCGCGGGCCGATCCCAGCTTCACGCCGCGGGCCTTGGCGGCTGCCAGGGCCTTTCTCGTCCGCTCGCCGATCAGCCGCGCCTCTTCCTGAGCAACGGCTGCCAGGATGTGTAGCGTCAGGGTGTTGGCCCCCTTGCAATCGCAGCACACGAAGTCCACCTTCGACTCCATCAAGGCCGCCGTGAAGGCGACGTTGCGGGCAAGCCGATCCAGCTTGGCGACCACCAGCGTGGCATTGGAGAGCTTGGCATGAGCAATGGCCTTCGCCAGTTCCGGTCGATCGGGGTTCTTGCCGGTCTCGATCTCGGTGTAGTGAGCGATCTCGCTGCCGTTGCGCTCGGCGATCAGGTTCGAGACATCCACCCGCTGGGCCTCAAGACCCAGTCCGGACTTGCCTTGGCGTTTGGTGCTGACGCGGTAGTACGGAATGAAGCGTGCGATCATGGTCGTGCGTTCCTCTTTCTACAATCATACAACGAAAGCGACGAATGTCAAATCGCCCCACACGATTTTCGGAGCTGCGGGAGGTGCTTTCCCAATGAGGCACGACATCCGCGAGTGTCAAACCGGCGTTTAGGGTCGCCATCCCACACCCCAAAAGTCCAAACAACCCAGCCAGACGAGGACTGTCAGCCCGGCGGCCCGGCGTTTCGTCGTGCGAAGCGGCGGGCCGTCAGGATTACGCGGCGCGGTGACGTTTCACCTATAGGGTCGCCCAATCCCGGTGCTGCTTGGCTCTCCGTGTCCGGCCGACACTCGCCACAACGCCTGTGCCTGGGTTTGCACCGGGGGGTTGGATGAGGTAGGATTGCATTGACAATTTGAAATTGGCGCGCGAGCGTCAGGTATCTGCTTCGCACAGAACGACCAACCTGAGCCCCAACGGCTCTTGAACACGAAAAGCAGCTACTTGGCTCACGCTCCCCGTCTGGGGAGCGTCGGGCCGGGTGCTGTTTTCGTGTTCGCCTTGGTCGGCGATGTGCGAGCAGTCTCGGTCTTGACGCTCCCTTTTTATTTCGGGGCTCGCATGACTGCACGCGATTTTCTCGCTGAACAGCTCGACGAATTACGCGCGCCGATTTCCTCCCCGTCCACAGTCGTGAGCTGGCCCGGTCTGCCGCAGGTGGACCTTGCGGCCGACATCGATCTCGGAGGTACACCATGTTGATCGCGGAAATGCGGCATCGACTGCGATCCCTCGGCTGGAAGACCCTCGACGGCGCACGACAGGCCGACGACGGAAGCTGGTGGTTGAATGCCCAGAGTTGCGGGCACACCATCGTTACGCTCGCCGATAACCATCAAGAAGTCTGGTCACTCGCCTGCTCGATGGCGATGAAACTTACACGCAACGGCCTGGCGGAACCCCTATGACCGATCCATCGCCCCTCAAAGATGCGTAGCCATGAACATCGACGACCTACGCCAGCTTGTCGAGCGGAAGACGGAGACCGTCAGGCGGCTTGAATCGCAATTAGGGAAAGAGGATGCGGAGTTGGTCGAATTGGAGCGGCAACTTGAAACGCTTGAAGACGAAAGGCAACGGCAGAGAAGGTAAGATGAAGCCAAGAGGTGGGAACCAGCAATCAGACTTGCGGATAGCCGTACTTGGTGCGAAAGGCGGGATCGGCGCGTTTGATCGCCAAGGCCGTGAACACGGCGTTGGAATCTTCGCAGCCAGCCAGGGCCCGTTTCCATTCGTTGACCATGTAGCGGGTCACGCCCCAGTAATGGGCCACGGCCACCTCGTCTTCTTCTGCCACGGCGCGGACCAGGCCGGCGAACAGAATCGGCATGAGGCCCTTGTGCCGGCCACGCTTACAGTGGAAACCCGGCCAGGGGATCGGCGTGGCCGTCGTGCCCTCCACGGTGACATCCCCATAATACTCGTCATGGACCGTCGAGCCGACCTTGACGCTCGGCGACGTGTATGGACCGGCACGGAACGGAAACCTGTGGGCCGGCAGGTATTCGACGACCGCCGGCTGCTCGCCGTTGTTGGGGGACTTCACCCGCTGTTTCGCAGCCGTCACGCCGTCTTCTCCATACACGGTATGATCTGCGGCTTGCCGCCACGATCCTTGACCTTGCCCAGAAAATCATCCCCGAGGTAGCGTTTCAGCAACCGCCACACCGACACCTGATTAAATGGATGGCCAGCCGTAGTCGTATGCCCGTTGTTGTTCAACCATTCGGCGATCTCGTCCATCGTCTTGCCGCCCTCCCGCATTTCTTTCAGGGTCGGCATGATGAAGCGGTAAGTCTCTTGGGTGCGCTGCCGCCGCATTTTTGCCGACTGGGCGATCGCCTTCTTCGTGCCCCGCAAATGCTCACGACCTTCCCAATGGCCAGGCCGCGCCGAGCCCAGCTTGATTCCCTTCCTCTTCACCGCCTCGGCCAGGGTCCGCTTCGTCCGCTCGCTGATCCGCCGCGATTCTTCCTCGGCCGTGGCGACCAGGATGGCGACCGTGAACTTGTTGCACTGCTCGTTATCGAGGCAGGCGAAGTCCACGCGGCTCTCCAGCAACAGCGAGAGAAACCTGGCGTTTCGCCCAAGGCGTCCGAGCTTCGCGATGACCAGCACCGCCCCGTCGCGGCGGCACTGTTCCAGGGCTTCCACCAATCGGGGCCACTGCCGCTTTCCCTCCACGATTTCGGCGATCAACACGCCGTGGTTGAAATCGACGAACTCCGTCACTGCCGGCCGGTCGGTGAGCCGATAGTGGTAAGAAACATACTTGATTTTGTTTGTCCGGATATTCATAATCGACCTCGTATCTTTTCTCGCGCAAGCATACACCACATCTAAGGGAAAGTCAAATGAAGGCAAGCGTTGTCCCATCCATGCTGGCGCTCTTCCGCTCTGACGAACCCTCCTACCGGCCTGAACATCCCTCGAAATCGCTGCAACCCGAAGACGGCAACCCGCAAGCATCCCTGGAGAACCTGACGCGGCTGGGGTTGCCGATCCAGACCATCTGGGTCCGCAAAGGGCTCTCTCGGGTCTTGATCCAGTTCTCCACAGGTGAAACGTACTTGGCGCTCGGCTTGGGCAAGGGTGACGTTTTAGCTGTCGTCGCCTCGAAGGCCGGCTTCGGTCCCTGCGACCAACTCAAGTTGATCTACAACCTGCTCCCCGCTGACTACGACGGCCTGCTGCCCGCCGACGACGATCGCTACGGCCCACTCCCGCCCAGAGAATATGACTCGGACGTGACAGTGCGTTAAGAGTCAGGCGTCTGAGTCTCCTGCGGGTCAGGCTCTAAAGGGTCAGGCATCTAAGTCTCCTGCGGGTCACAAAATGCACCCTTCTTCTGGTTTTGAGCCTGGGGCCAAATGAGTCACCCAGGAAGCAAAAAGGGGCACCAATGTTAAGTTACTCAGCGGCACCAGGTTAAGGGTGTTTTTTGCCCCTCATGGTGACTCCGGTGACCCTTTTTTCCTATTACGCTCTACTAGTTATATGTCAGATGATCTGACGTTCTATCTCCTACTCGATATTGGGAAAATGAGTCACCCGAGTCACCAAAAGGGGACAAAACACGTCGTTAACTCGTTGCAGCCTCAATACTTAAAGGCAAGAGAAATGGGTCACCATTTGGTGACTCATTTTTCCCACCGTTTCCTGTCGTAGGAGTTGTCCGTAGCCGCGTCTGCGGAACTATTTGGTGTGTAAACACACACATTTCCACCGATCGCTATTACCCTCTATTGGCCGGTATGACTTTTTGACGAGCCTCTCTCGGCCCTTCGTGGCCCTCGGTTCGCCACTGCCGCGTCAGGCTGCCCGTTTCGCAGACAAGCACAGTCAGAGGAGCAAGGCCGCGCGCCGACCGGGCCGGTTGTGTCGGTTTTCCCAAATAGACCGACCCTCCACCACCCCTTGCTGGGGGAAGCATCGGCCCGCAATGCCGAATAAAGCCCCCGACCCCTACAATCGGAACGGTTGCGTTTGCTTCAACGTCGGTTGAAGCTATCCGAACTAGCGCGGCGCAACGGGCCGCGGGTCCGCTCACCCGGCCGCAAACCGCGGGTTTGACGCCTAGAACGGGCTGCGGGGCGATTGCAACCCGTTATCTGGCCCATCTTTACCCGCAAGACTCCGATTGCGCGGTTATAAGCTCCTGGAGTAACCGCGCGCTTCTAACCGCGCGTGAGAATTGCGTCATACGTGTTGCGTAACGTATTACCCGCAAGCGACTTATGATCTTAGCTGCGATTCTAACCGCGCAAGCGACTTGATCCGCTGAGTAGGTACGCATTGACGCCAGAAGGTTAGGCCGCGCAGACAGTATTTATACGGCGCAATTCCGGCGCTAACTCGGCGCTTGCTCACCCAATCCTTGCAACCCGCAAGATTCTCTCTTCTCCGGCGCTTTCTGCGCGGATTCCGCTCAAGTTTGGTTGACCATATTTGCATTGTGGACGAAATGGGTGAATACTTACATAGATAGGTCATAGGACAAAATACGCGAATGCATGATTAGCAACAGGAGGGTCAACCATGTTCGTGACGCGAAAGAAGACGGGAAAAGTGGTCGGGCGCAACGTGCCGCAAGACTCGCTTGACGCCTACCTTTCGGCCTTGCCATCGGGGGTTTACCGGGTGGAAGACTCGGAGGGGAACGAAGTCAGAGAAGTTACGGTCAAGGCCGGTCGCATTTCAACAAGGAGTTAGCACCATGAGTAAGAAGCATTTTCGGGCGCTTGCCGATGCGATTGCCAGCATTGCCGACAAGGCGGAACGGGAGCGCGTTTGCGATCTAGTGGCCGCGGTCTGCGCGGGCTGCAATGGTCGTTTCTGCTGGCATACGTGGCGCGCGGCTTGCGGGGTCTGACAAATCTTCTTGGAGGGTAGCACCATGTTGGCAACGAAGAAAACCATTCTGGGCGATTTCGCAATTGAATACCTGGGGATTGATTCCCCCTCCTATTTTCCCGGATACGGGATTGCGTTTACCCCGTTTGATTTCTGCGCCTACGGTATTGGGGACACAGAAGAGGAGGCGCTCGAAGACTGCTTAGAAATGATGGCGCAGTCGGCCGGTTTCGATTTCGACGAAGCAACGGAGCAACGTATCCGGGCCGAATACGGCGATTGCGACACTACCACGGTTGCCGATGCGCTGGGGTGGTCAGAAGAGGAAACCGAAGAAGTTTCGGATAGCGGGGAAGGGTGTTATTTCCACATCGGCATTAAGTGGAATGAGAAGACGAACTAGCAACCGGGAGCAACTACCATGATTAAATTTCGATGGTTGACGGGCGATAGGGATTTTCTGACCTACGGGGGCAAGTGGATTTCCACCCGTCAGAACAACGGGGAATTCGATTACTACCTTGTAATTGAGTTACTCAATTGGCGGGAAACCGTAGGGGAACGGGAGGCACCCGCGGAAACCTACAATGTTTCCCTGTCTGTCGTTTCGCCCCAAGAGGCGCAAGGAAAGATCGGCGCGGCGCTTGAGTGTTGCGGAATCACGGAGGAAATGCTTCAGACCGCAACGGGGAACGGATACCGCGATTCGGTTCTAGTGGAAGCGCTGCACAGTTACGGGGTACATACCCCGGTCTGGAGTAAAGACGGGAACAATTGGCGCGCCCTAATGAGGGAAGCGCACCAAGAGGCAAGGCAATGTGAATTCCTCTTCGGATTCTACCTTGACCGGCCGGTCAATCGCATCGGCACAACGGGGTGGGAATCGTTACGGGGTGACTTGACCAGCGCGATTGACCGGGTTTGCAACTAGGAGCAACTACCATGAG
>Ga0302320_10004414_pt1 | contig 31965 bp, 27 predicted proteins | sample Bog_T0_3_FD_202130 | JGI IMG/M metagenome (GOLD analysis project Ga0302320, IMG submission 202130) | Peat permafrost microbial communities from Stordalen Mire near Abisko, Sweden - Bog_T0_3 | ecosystem: Environmental > Terrestrial > Soil > Wetlands > Peat | place: Sweden: Abisko, Stordalen Mire... | reverse complement strand
GATACCGGCGCCGCGGCAGAAAGCCGTCAGGCCACCATCGAATTCGCCGCCCTCATGCAGCGTCAGACTGACGCTGCGCGGTCCCGACGGCGCCGCTGCGGCGGGCGCGGGCGGTGCGGCCGGCGGCGGCGCCCCATTGATGTCGGCTCGGGCAGCCGACACCATCAGCGGCCGGGTGAGCATGTGCCAGGGCGTGCCCGAGTCATTGGGTTCCGATTCGGGCGACGCCGATGCGCGCGGCGGCGGCGGCGCGGTTCTCGGCAGGGATTGTCCGTAGGCATCGTGCGTGCGAACGCCCGAGTCAACCGCCGCCTGATCGCTCGGCTCGAGCAACTCGCTCAAATCGAGATCCGCGCCGATATCGTTGGCTGTGGATTTCTTGACGGCGGCGGAGGGCGACTGTCCGTCGTAGGCGACGATCGCGCCTTCTTCCGGCGGAAAGTCGTTGCTCTTGTCGATGCTCGCCAGCATCTCGTACTGACCGAGCCGTATGTAGTCGCCTTCCTTCAGTACATATTCATGAAACTTGCCGAGCGGCACGTGCGCGTTGTTGACGAAGGTGCCGTTGGAACTCGTGTCGACCAACACATAGGTTCCAGCCCGAAAATCGACCCGCGCGTGTTTGCCCGAGAGGTAACGCTCCGGGTCGGGTAGAATCCACTCGTTGTCAGTCGCACGCCCAATGGTGCCGCCATGCACGCCGAACACCTTGGTGGACCGCTCACCAAGCCGGATTGCATGTTCGCTGACGACGCGTAAGCGCAAGGCCATATTCAATCCTTCCCACGGGGCGACAGGTTTGCGCTAAGTGCCCGTATAATATGGTGAAATACTATCAACGGTTGGAGCCTTACAAATGGCCGCGAGTCACATTTTTAAAGTTCTGTTCGTCAATCAGGGGAAGGTTTACGAAATCTACGCCCGGAAAGTGAGTCACGGCAGCTTGTTCGGCTTTATCGAGGTCGAGGAACTGGTCTTCGGCGAGCGCTCCAGCGTGGTCGTGGACCCGGGCGAGGAGAAGATCAAGGCCGAATTTAACGACGTGAAGCGTACTTATTTGCCCATGCACTCGGTGCTGCGCATCGACGAAGTCAAGAAGCAAGGCGTCAGTAAAGTGGTGGCCTTGGAGGGTTCGAACGTCAGTCAATTCCCGGTTCCCATCTACACGCCCGGCGGAGATTCCAACGCCCGTAAGTAGCCGTATGAGCGCCACGATGTTCAATGTTTAGTCTGCGCGGCGCTGCGGCGCTGTCGCAATTCCGCCTCGATCACCTGTTGCGCGCGCTGCGGGCGCAAGATACCCGGGTCACTGCGCTCGGCAGCCGCTGGCTGCACTTCGTCGATGATGCGCGCCCTTTGCAGGAGGCCGAGCGCTCGGTGCTCGAGAAGCTCCTGACCTACGGCTCGCGGGCCGAGGTGTCGGGCGGGCGCGGCCAGCAGGTGCTGGTCACACCGCGCGTCGGCACCGAATCGCCCTGGTCCAGCAAGGCCACGGATATCGCGCACGTCTGCGGCTTAGACGCGGTGCGGCGCATCGAACGCGGCACCCTGTACTTCATCGAGTCGAGCGCACCACTCGAGCCTCCCGAATTGAAGAAATTGGCCGCCTCGCTGCACGACCGGATGACCGAGTCGGTGTGGGTCGAGTGTCTCGACCCGGTGGGGCTTTTTCACCGCGCCGCCGCGCGGCCGCTGCGCATCGTGAATCTGGGCAAAGACGGCCACGCGGCATTGGGCATGGCCAATCGCGATTGGGGGCTCGCGCTCTCGAGCGAGGAGATCGACTACTTGGTGCGGGCGTTCGGCGAGATGCGGCGCGACCCCACCGACGTCGAGCTCATGATGTTCGCCCAGGCGAATTCCGAGCATTGCCGCCACAAGATTTTCAACGCCGATTTCATCGTCGACGGCGTGACAATGCCCAAGTCGCTGTTCGCCATGATTCGCGCAACCTATGCCAGCAACTCCACGGGCGTGCTTTCCGCGTATCGCGACAACGCCGCGGTCATCGTGGGCGGCAGTGCCACCCGATTCTTCCCCGACCCTCTGACTCAGCGCTACGTCGGCAGGCACGAGCCGATCGACATCCTGATGAAGGTCGAGACGCACAATCACCCGACCGCGATTTCTCCGTTTCCGGGTGCAGCCACCGGCGCCGGCGGGGAGATTCGCGACGAAGGCGCCACCGGAATCGGCGCCAAGCCCAAGGCAGGCCTGGTCGGTTTCTCGGTATCGAATTTAAAAATTCCCGGCATGATCCAGCCCTGGGAAGGCGAGTACGGCAAGCCGGAGCGAATCGCCTCGGCGCTCGACATCATGATCGCCGCGCCGTTGGGCGCTGCCGCCTTCAACAATGAATTTGGGCGCCCCAACATTTGCGGATATTTCCGCACCTTCGAGCAACACGGACTCGAAGCCGGACGAGCGGTGCTGCGCGGCTATCACAAGCCCATCATGGTCGCGGGCGGCTTGGGCAATGTGCGGCGCCCCGACGTGGAAAAAAAAGAGGTGGTGATCGGCGCGCTGCTGGTGGTGCTCGGCGGACCGTCGATGCTGATCGGATTGGGGGGTGGAGCGGCATCCTCCGTTGGCAGCGGCCAGAGCTCCTCGGATCTCGATTTCGCATCCGTGCAGCGGGGTAACCCCGAAATTCAACGCCGCGCTCAGGAGGTGATCGATCGCTGCTGGGCGATGGGCGAGGCGAATCCCATATTGTTGATTCACGATGTCGGCGCCGGCGGGCTTTCGAACGCGCTGCCGGAGGCCATCGCGCATAGCCAGCGCGGCGGGCGCATCGACCTGCGCAGCATTCCGAGTGCGGAGTCGGAATTGTCGCCGATGGAACTTTGGTGCAACGAAGCGCAGGAGCGCTACGTGCTGGCGCTCGATCCCAAGAGCCTGCCGCTGTTCACGACCCTGTGCGAGCGCGAACGCTGTCCGTTCGCCGTCGTGGGCGAGGTCACGGGCGATGGACGTTTGCTGGTGAGCGATCCGCTGCAGCACACGGTGCCCGTCGATATGCCGATCAGCGTGCTGCTCGGCAAAGCGCCGCGCACCACGCGCGACGTCACTGCGGTACACAAGGCCGTGTCGCAATTGTCGACCGCCGGCACGAGCATCGGTGACTCGCTCGACCGCCTGCTCAATTTGCCGACGATCGCCGACAAATCATTTCTCATCACCATTGGCGATCGCAGCGTCGGCGGCATGGTTAGCCGCGACCAGATGGTGGGTCCCTGGCAGGTGCCGGTTGCCGATGTCGGCGTGACCTTGAATAGCTACGATGGGTACGGCGGCGAAGCGATGGCGATGGGCGAACGCTCGCCGGTCGCCGTGCTGAACGCACCGGCATCAGGACGTCTCGCCGTGGGCGAGGCGATCACCAACATCCTGGCGGCGGACATACTCAAGCTCGATGAGATTCGCTTGTCGGCAAACTGGATGGCGGCCTGCGGGCAGCCGGGTGAGGACGCCGATCTCTATGCCACCGTGCGCGCGGTGGGCGTCGAGCTTTGCGCCGCGTTGGGCATCACCATCCCCGTGGGCAAGGACTCATTATCGATGCGCACCGCGTGGCAGGATGGCGGCGGCGATCATTCGGTGGTTGCGCCGCTGTCGTTGATCGTCTCGGCGTTTGCACCGGTACGCGATGTGCGCGCCACGCTGACGCCGGAATTGGATCTGTCGCAGCCGACGCGCCTGCTGCTGCTCGACTTGGGCGCCGGCAAGAACCGCCTCGGAGGATCATGCTGGGCCCAAGTGCATGCCAAAAGCGGCGGCGAGCCCGCCGACCTCGACAGCCCCCGCCTGTTGCTCGATAGCTTTGCGTTGCTGCGCGAGTTGAAAGATGCCGGATTGCTGCTCGCCTATCACGACCGCTCCGACGGCGGCGTAATGGTGAGCGTGCTGGAGATGGCATTTGCCAGCCATTGCGGACTCGCGATCGATCTCGGCGCCGCGGACGATCCGATCGCCGCGTGCTTCGCGGAGGAGTTGGGCGCGGTACTGCAAGTCCCCGCGGCTCGGGCCGCAGAGGCGCTTGGCGTCGCGGCGCGCCATGGCATGGCGGCGCTGCTGCGCGACATCGGCGAGCTGCAGTTGACGGACGAGGTGCGGCTCGACATCAATGGCGCGACCGTATATCGCGGATCGCGCTCGCTGCTGCAGCGCCGCTGGAGCGAAGTGTCGTTCGCTCTGCAGTCGCTGCGCGATAACCCGGAGTGTGCACGCGAGGAATACTCGCGCTTGGCGGATGCCGCGGATCCCGGCCTGCACGCGGCACTCCAATACGATCCGAGCGAGGACGTCGCCGCCCCGTTTATCGCGCGCGGCGCGCGCCCGGCAGTCGCCATCCTGCGCGAACAAGGCGTCAATAGTCAGACCGAGATGGCGGCGGTATTCAGCCGCGCCGGTTTCGACGCCTATGATGTGCATATGACCGATATCTTGGGCGGTCGGGTGCGCCTGGCCCGATTCCACGGCCTGGTGGCGTGCGGCGGATTTTCCTATGGCGACGTGCTGGGTGCGGGCGAGGGGTGGGCGAAGTCAATTCTCTTTAATTCCTTGGCGCGCCAGGAGTTTGCAGCGTTTTTCGAGAGCCGCACGAGCTTCACCCTGGGCGTCTGCAATGGCTGCCAAATGTTGGCATCCCTCAAGGAACTGATCCCGGGAACGGAGGGGTGGCCGCGTTTCGTGCGCAACCGATCGGAACAATATGAGGCGCGCCTGACGCTGGTGCGCGTGGCGCCGTCGCAGTCGGTGCTGATGACCGGCATGGCGGGCTCAGTGCTGCCCATCGTCGTCGCGCATGGCGAAGGTCAGGCGGAATTCGATTCCGGATCGAGCGCGGCAGATCTGCTCGCGCTGCGTCGGGTCCCACTGCAATACACCGATAACCGCGCGCAGCCGACCGAGCGCTATCCCTTCAATCCCAACGGGTCGGCTCTCGGACTCGCCGGACTTTGCAGCAGCGACGGTCGCGTCACATCGCTCATGCCGCATCCGGAACGCGTGTTTCGGACCGTGCAAAACTCTTGGGCACCGAAGCAGTGGTCGGAGGACGGCGGCTGGATGCGCCTGTTCCGCAACGCCCGCGTGTTCGTGGGGTAGGCTGGTTGACTTAAGCTTCGGCGCGCGTCGGCGCCACGAACTTGCGAAATGTCACCGCTTGCAGCAGCCGCGCCTTGCGCACAAAGGTTTGATACAGCAAGTCGCGCATCACTTCCAAGAGGACTCCGGCGCGTTCCGGACTCATCTCGGGCTGATGCGGCCACGGATCGCTGTCGCTGCCGAACAGTACGCCTCGCAGCGCCGCGAAGGTGTCATCGTCAAGTTCCGCCAGTGAGCGCACTTCCTGCAATGAGTCGAACAGTTCGAGCTTGCCGCTCTCGCCCAGTTCGCGGAATAACGACTGCGCGGTGCGCCGGCTCATGGCGCCAAAGGCGTTGAAGCAGCCCGCGGCGTAGCAATTGAGCGCCTCCTTAAACAACGCCTCGGCCTCCTCCGGAAGGTAGGTCAGCGGAAATTTCTCGCGCGCGCGTTCGACTTCGGTGAAGTTCGATGCGAGCTCGACGCGCGCGGCGGTATATGCCTTGGCCGCGAACTTGAGGAACACCGGTTCAGCACAGGCGTCGCAGCGGAACACGACGCCGACGGACTTCGGCTTGCGGCGGCTCAAATCCTCGAATTTCGGGACTGCCACCGGCGTGAGGTGGGTCAGCGTCTCGCAATGCGGGCACGTGACGGCAATGCCCTGAAATTCGACGTGCAACTCGTCCTGCGGGGTGATGTACATGGAACGTCTCAACCTGTCAGTGGTTTGTAGCGGATCCGATGGGGCTGAGCGGCATCTTCGCCTTTGCGTTTCTTGTAGTCCTCAACATACTCCTGATAATTACCCTCGAACCACATAACTTGGGAATCGCCTTCGAAGGCAAGTATATGCGTCGCGATGCGATCGAGGAACCAACGATCGTGCGAGATGACCACCGCGCAGCCGGGGAATGCCAGCAGTGCGTCCTCGAGCGCCCGCAAAGTTTCGATGTCGAGGTCGTTGGTCGGCTCGTCGAGCAGCAGCACGTTGCCGCCCGCGCGCAGCACCTTGGCCAAATGCACGCGGTTGCGTTCGCCGCCCGACAGGTCGCCGATGACCTGTTGCTGCTGCACGCCCTTGAAGTTGAACCGGCCGACGTAGCCGCGGGACGAGGTCTCGTAGTTGCCGACCTTGATCAGATCCAAGCCGCCGGAAATCTCCTGCCAGACAGTGTTCTTGTCGTTGAGCGTCTGGCGCGACTGATCGACATAGGCGAGCTTGACGCTCGGCCCCATGCGGATCTCGCCGGCGTCGGGCTTCTCGGCTCCCGAGAGCATGCGAAACAGCGTGGTCTTACCCGCGCCATTCGGGCCAATGATGCCGACGATTCCGCCGGCGGGCAGATTGAAGTTCAAGGAGTCGATCAGCAAACGCTCGCCGTAACCCTTGCGCAGATTCTTGGTTTCGATGACCAGGTCGCCGAGGCGATCGCCCGGCGGAATGTAAATCTCATTGGTTTCATTGCGTTTTTGGAAATCCTGCGACGCCAGTTCTTCGTAGCGCTGCAGACGCGCCTTGGATTTCGCCTGCCGCGCTTTGGGATTGGTGCGCACCCACTCGAGTTCGCGCTTCAGGCTCTTGGCGAGGGCGTCCTGCTGGCGTTCTTCCTGCGCGAGGCGCTGTTCCTTCTGTTCGAGCCAGGAGGAATAATTGCCTTGCCACGGAATTCCGTGCCCGCGGTCGAGTTCCAGGATCCATTCCGCCACATTGTCGAGGAAGTAGCGATCATGGGTCACCGCGATGACGGTGCTTGGATACTCCTCGAGAAAGTGCTCGAGCCAGGCCACCGATTCCGCGTCGAGGTGGTTGGTGGGCTCATCGAGCAGCAGCATATCGGGCTTCGACAACAATAAACGGCAGAGCGCGACGCGGCGTTTCTCGCCGCCTGAGAGCTTGCCCACCACCGCATCCCAGGGCGGCAGGCGCAAAGAGTCGGCGGCAATCTCGAGCTTGCGCTCGAGTTCCCAGCCGCCGACCGCATCGATCTTGTCTTGCAGCTTGGCTTGCTCTTCCATGAGCTTGTTCATTTCATCGTCCGACATGGGCTCCGCAAACCGATCGCTGACCGCGTTGAACCGATCGATCAGGCTCTGGACGTCGCCCACCCCCTCGCCGACCACTTCGCGCACCGTTTTGGCCTCATCCAGCAGCGGTTCCTGCGGCAAGTAGCCCACTTTGATTCCCGCCTGGGCGCGCGCTTCGCCCTCGATTTCCTTGTCGACGCCGGACATGATTTTGAGCAAAGTGGATTTGCCGGAGCCATTCAAGCCCAGCACGCCGATCTTGGCGCCGGGGAAGAAGCTCAAGGAGATATCGCGCAAAATAATGCGCTTGGGCGGCACGACCTTGCCTACCCGGTTCATGGTGTAAATGAACTGAGCCATCTGCTTCCTATGTTGAATTGTTCGCTTGAGGGCGCGGGGATCGGGGAGAATTATCCGCGAGTGGCGGAAACTTGTCACGGTGCAGGTTTGTCGCTAGGGAACCCGAAACGAATCGGCTACAATTATCGGCTACCTGTGGGGAGAGCTTAAGCGCATGTTTACCGCCAAAATGACGATAGCCGGCTTCGATCCGGAGCTTGCGAAGGCGATCGCGGACGAGCGTAATCGCCAGGAAGACCATATCGAACTGATCGCGTCCGAGAACTATGCGAGTCCCCGCGTGCTGGAAGCCCAAGGGTCGGTGCTCACCAACAAGTACGCGGAAGGCTATCCGGGGAAGCGCTATTACGGTGGCTGCGAATTCGTCGACGTCGCGGAAAGCCTGGCGATCGAGCGGGCGAAGCAGCTGTTCGGTGCCGCCTACGCCAACGTCCAGCCGCACTCCGGCAGTCAGGCAAACGCCGCCGTCTATCTGGCGATGATCAATCCCGGTGACACGATTTTAGGCATGAGCTTGGATCATGGCGGTCACTTGACGCATGGATCGAAAGTCAACTTTTCCGGCAAACTGTTCAAGGCGTTCCAATACGGAATCAAGTCGGACACCGGCGAAATCGATTACGACCAGGTTCAGAGCCTGGCGAGCGAGCATCGGCCGCGCATGCTGGTCGCCGGATTCTCGGCGTACTCGCGCATCGTCGACTGGCAGCGCTTTCGTGCCATCGCCGACTCGGTCGGCGCCTATTTGTTCGTCGACATGGCGCATGTGGCCGGCCTGGTCGCCGCCGGCGTTTATCCGAACCCCGTGCCATTCGCCGACGTGGTGACGACCACCACGCACAAGACGCTGCGCGGCCCGCGCGGCGGTTTGATATTGGCGCGGCCGCATCCGGAACTACACAAGAAATTCAATTCTCTGGTGTTTCCCGGCACGCAAGGCGGCCCGCTGATGCATGTGATCGCCGCCAAGGCGGTGGCGTTTCTCGAGGCATTGCAGCCCGAATTCAAGACCTATTCCGCACAGGTGGTGACCAACGCGCGGATGATGGCCCAGGTTCTGCAGCAACGCGGCTACAAGATCGTGTCCGGCGGCACCGACAATCACTTGTTCTTGCTCGACCTGGTCGACAAAGACATCACCGGCAAAGACGCCGATGCCGCGCTCGGGCGCGCGCACATCACGGTGAACAAGAACGCGGTGCCGAACGACCCGCGGCCGCCGGCCATCAGCAGCGGACTTCGCATCGGTACGCCCGCGGTGACGACCCGCGGCTTCAAGGAAGACGAAGTGCGGCAGCTGACGGGGTGGATCGCCGACGTGCTGGATCATATGGGCGATGAGTCGGCGGTGGAGCGTGTGCGGGCCGAAGTGTTGAAGATTTGCCGGCGATTCCCCGTGTATGGCTAGCCGCGAGGCGGTCCCATGCATTGTCCCTTCTGCGGCCACTCGGAGACCAAGGTAATCGACTCGCGACTTGCCGGCGAAGGGCGCCAAATTCGGCGGCGCCGCGAGTGTCTCGAATGCACCGAGCGCTTCACGACCTTCGAAACTGCGGAGTTGTTGCTGCCGACCGTGGTCAAGGGCGACCGCAGCCGCGAGCCGTTCGATGAGAACAAACTGTTGCACGGGATGCAGAAGGCGCTCGAGAAGCGCCCGGTGAGCCGCGACGCGATCGAGGCCGCGGTCGCGACCATTTGCCACAAGCTGCGCAGTTTGGGTGAACGCGAAATTGCCTCGCGCAGCATCGGCGAAATGGTGATGGAGGAACTGCGCCACCTCGACGAGGTCGGGTATGTGCGGTTCGCCTCGGTGTACCGCAGTTTTCAAGATATCGAAGCGTTCCGCAACGAGATCGATCAATTGCGCCGCCATCGCCGGCGCCGCGAACCGAGCAAGGATCAACTGCCGTTGTTGCCGGGCGAACAGGCGGACGACGACGAATGACGGAGCTGCGTGGATCGCAGGACGAAATCCATCTGGCGCGTGCACTCGAGCTCGCCGCACGCGCTCTGTACACCACCGATCCCAATCCTCGCGTCGGATGCGTGGTGGCGCGCGGTGATCGAGTGTTGGGCGAGGGCTGGCACGTGCGCGCGGGCGAGGCGCACGCGGAAGTGCTGGCGCTGTCGGCCGCGGGCGCGCAGGCACGCGGCGCCACGGCGTATGTGACGCTCGAGCCCTGCAATCACACGGGCCGCACGCCGCCGTGCGCCGACGCGTTGATTGCCGCCGGAGTCGCGCGAGTCGTGTGCTGCACTCGCGACCCGAATTCTCGGGTCGCCGGCGGCGGCATCGAGCGCTTGCAGGCGGCCGGCATTGCCGTGTCGGTGGGCACCTATGAGGCCGCGGCGCGCGATCTCAACGTGGGTTTCTTCTCGCGCATGGAGCGGCGCCGGCCATTTGTCCGCTTGAAATTGGCGATGAGCCTCGACGCGCGCACCACACCGGCGGGGGGCGGCCGCGCCTGGATCACGAGCGAGGCGGCGCGTGTCGATGTGCAGACCTGGCGCGCACGCAGCAGCGCCGTGCTCACGGGCGCAGGCACGTTGAGAAGCGATGACCCGCGCCTGGACGTGCGATTGACGTATGGATCGTGGATACGACAACCGCTGCGAGTGCTGCTCGACCCCATGTTGACTTGCCCCACCACCTCGAAGCTGTTTGACGGCGCGGGTGCCTTGGTTTTTGCCGCACCGGATGCGCCGGCCCGCGATACGGATCGCGCGACGGTCGAGCGGGTGCCGCGAGCCGCCGGCGGTTTGGATCTCAAGGCGGTCATCGCCCGCCTGAACGAACTTGAAATCAACGAACTCCTGCTCGAGTGTGGACCGCGCCTGGCCGGCTCTTTCGTTCTGTCGAATCTCGTCGATGAACTCGTGCTGTACGTGGCGCCGACCCTGCTGGGCGCCGACGCCGCTCCGCTGCTGCAGGTCAGCGGTCTGGGAACGCCGGGCAGCTTGCCGGCATTCGAATATAAAGACGTGCAGCGCGTCGGGCCCGATTTACGTCTGATCCTCACACCGAAGAAAGTCTAACTATGTTCACTGGAATCGTCATCGCCACCGGCGTCGTGGAGTCCTTACAGGAGAAAGGCGGCGATGTGGAAATCGGGGTCGACGCGCCAGGCCTCGATGCCGAACGGCTCACGATCGGCGCCAGCGTCAGTGTGCAAGGCGTTTGTCTCACGGTCATCCGCCAACCCGGCACGCGTTTTTATGCGGACGTGTCGCGCGAAACACTGGCGAAAACGACATTGGGCGAGTTGCGCCCCGGCTCGCGGGTGAACTTGGAGCCGAGTTTGCGCGCCGGCGACGCCTTGGGCGGTCATTGGGTCAGCGGCCATGTGGACGCTGTCGGAACACTCCGGACGCTGGTTCAAGACGCACGCTCGTGGCGCTTGGAATTCGAGTTGCCGCAGCTCCTGATGCGCTTCGTCGCGCACAAAGGATCGATCTGCATCGATGGCGTCAGCCTCACGGTCAACAACGTCGACGGCCGCTGCTTCGACGTGAACGTCATACCGCACACGCTCAACGTCACGACGCTCGGCGAGCTCAAAGTGGGCGCCGGCGTCAATATTGAAATCGACGTGATCGCTCGGTATTTGGAACGTCTCGCCGACTTCGGCAAGACCCGCTAAGCGGCACGCTAGGGAATGTAACGCCACAAATCATTGAACGATCCGCCGGGTGTCACTGAGCCCGCCTGCTCGTATCCCCCGAACATCCAGAACGTGCCATCGGTGCCGGTCCAGCCCGTCGCGGAGTCACGTCCCATCGGTGAAACTGCGGGCACGGACAGCATGGTGGCCTGACCCGTTGCCGATTGAAATTCTGATACTTCAGTAAAATAGCTGGCGGGGATCGTCTGAACCTTGTTGCTTCCGCCGAACGACCACACATTGTTCGATGTGTCGAACCAATCGGTAGTCGCGCCCGAGAGGCACACCACACCATCGGAAGTGCACTGCGCCTGGGCGCTGGCGGATCCGCTGACCCAGGTCCACTCGCCGCGGGTTGGTGAATACATCCAAAAATCGCTCAAGATTCCGCCGTCGCCGGCACCGTCGATGCCGAGTCCGCCGAACAGCCACAAATTGCCCGACGCGTCGATGCGTCCCGTCGCGGATGCACGAGCGCCGGGCGTGTTGCCTGCTGCGGCGACGCCTTGTACGCCATACACGCCCTGAGCGTTGATGGTTCGGGAGCCACTTTTAAATGACCACACCCCGGACTGCGGCGAATAACTCCAGAGATCCTGCAGCACGTCATTGCCGAGGCTGTCGTAGCCACCAAACAGCCACAGGGTGCCGGCCGAGTCGATCCAGGTAGTCGCACTTTCGCGAAGGCCGGGTCCGGTGGCAAATTCACCCTCCCAGGTCCAGAGGCTGGAGGAGGGGTCGAACATCCAGAGATCCGCGAGATCGTTGTAGGCGCCGGAATCGTCGTATCCCTCGCCGCCGTACATCCATAAATTGCCCATGGCATCGACCCAAGTCGCCGCCGATGACCGGGCGCTCGGCTGATTGCTGGGAGACGCCACGCCGCTTGCCGCGTGCGTCCCCTGACCCCCAGCCATTTGCTGTCCACCCACCCAGGTCCACTGGCGCATGGCGATCGAATAGCGCCATAAATCGTTCATCGTGGCGGAAGTGGCGGTTCCGAGAGAACTGCCGGTGATGCCGCCGAACAACCAGAGATTTCCCGACGGGTCCGTAAAGCTCGATCCGGCGGTGCGCGCCGCCGGAATGTTGCTTGCCGAAAATACATTGAGCGTGCCGAAACTGCCGGCGCTATCGAACGTGCCGTCCTCGCCGTTGGCGAGAACCCAGAAGTTGTGCGATCCGCACTTGACGGCGATGCTCGACACGTTCGCCGAGGCAACCGTTCCTGTTGCCATCGTCAGATAGCACAGGGCGCCGGTGGGCTGAGTTTGCACCGCGATCGAGTAGCCGGTTCCCGAGCTGACCGCGGTGGGAAATGTAAACGTCGTTTGGTTGGCCGCGACTGTCACGGTGTCGGTACCGTTGCTAAGGACCAGTCCGGCGACGCTAAGCCCCGCGACGGTACCGCCGATACTGTAGGTGGGTGGTGGCGGAGGCGCAGATTTCGATGATCCATTGCAACCCGCAACGACCAACGACAACACGCCAGCACATACTTGCAATGACTTCATGAAATCGCGAAATCGCAGCCGCATCCGCACGCCGATCGAGTATAGCCGAAGGGCAGGAATGCGCTGCCGCTTCGATTCAGCAGCTACAATAGCGCTTTGGTGACGCAAAGAGCGATGTTACCCTCGGCTACATTGGGTTATTTTGTCTTTATAAACAGCTAGTTATGCGACCATCGATCCATCCGCGCGTGCATCTATACGCAAATGGCAAGTCCGCAGACCAAGGTTAGTTATGCCCGCGTTCAACACCATCGATGAAATCCTCGAGGACCTGCGGCGCGGCAAGATGGCCGTCATCATGGATGACGAGGATCGCGAAAATGAAGGCGATCTGTTGATGGCTGCGGACTCGGTGCGGGCCGAGGACGTCAACTTTATGGCGCGCTATGGACGCGGCCTCATTTGCCTGACCTTGACGCGCGAACGTTGCCGGCAACTGCGCCTGCCGCTCATGGTCAGCGAAAGCGATACCGACGGCCCGCATCGAACCAACTTCACGCTGTCGATCGAGGCTGCGGAAGGCGTGACCACCGGAATCTCCGCCCATGACCGCGCGCATACGGTCAAGACGGCCGTCAGCCCGACTGCCAGGCCCGAGGATTTGCGTCAACCGGGCCACGTATTTCCGCTGATGGCACAACCCGGCGGCGTGTTGACCCGCGCCGGTCACACTGAAGCGGGTTGCGATCTGGCGCGTCTCGCCGGATTTTCGCCGGCCGCCATGATCGTGGAGATCTTGAACGACGACGGCACCATGGCACGGCGCCCGGATCTGGAACGCTTTGCGAAAAAGCACGATCTGAAAATCGGCACCATCGCCGATCTTATCCGCTATCGACTGAAGAACGAACGCTCGGTGGAACGGATTTACGAGGAAAGCGTCGAGACCGAATACGGCAGCTTCAAACTGTACTGCTACGAAGATCACGTCAATCGGACGGTGCACGTTGCCTTGGTCAAGGGCGACCTGAATTCGACGCTGCCGCCGCTGGTGCGCGTGCACATCATTGAGACTTTGCGCGACGTGGTGGGCGTGGTCAATGAACGGCTCGGTTGGCCGTTGCGCGCGGCGATGCGCCGCGTGGCGAGTGAGCCTTCGGGGGTGGTCGTGATACTGCGGCCCGACGAGACGCCGCGCCACGTCATGGACAGCGTGCGAGTGCTCGACAGCAAGCGCCCGAACACACGTCACGCGGGGGCCACCGTGGTGCGAACTTACGGAATCGGCGCGCAAATACTCAAGGACTTGGGACTCAAGCGGATGCGCGTTTTGAGCGCCCCGAAACAGCTGCAGGGGCTCGCGGCCTACGATCTTGAGGTCACGAGCTATGTCGACGGCGGCGAATGAGGAGCCCGAAGGCTATACTTCGCGCCAAATCTTAAAGTGAGGAATGATTTGTGCCTACCGATCAGCCGAAGATAATCGAGGGCGAATTGCAGGCCCGCGATTTGCGGTTTGCGCTCATCGCGGCGCGCTTCAACGAATTTGTGGTCGAACCGCTGGTGCGCGGTGCCATCGATGCCTTGCGGCGCCACGGCGTCGGTGACAAGCAGATTGAAATCGTGCGCGTGCCGGGCGCTTTCGATATTCCGATCGTGGCGCGCAAGCTCGCACTATCGCGCCGCTATGAAGCGCTGATTGCGCTCGGTGCCGTGATCCGTGGGCAGACTCCGCATTTCGATTACGTTGCCGGGGAATGCGCCGGGGGCATTGCACGCATCGCACTCGAATCCGGCGTGCCGATTGCGTTCGGCGTGCTGACCACCGACACCGTGGAACAGGCGGTCGACCGGGCGGGGGGCAAGGCCGGCAACAAGGGCGCGGACGCCGCGCTGGTGGCGATCGAAATGGCCAATCTTTTGCGCCGCTTGGAACCGTAGGTGACCGGCAAGCGCGCCCGGAGCCTCGCGCGTCGATTGGCATTACAGGCGCTCTATCAAATTCAAATCAATCCGCGGCCTTGGACGGACACTCTGCAGCAGTTCGCGACGGATCCGGAAGCGGATCGGGTCGACGTCGATTACTTCCGGCAATTGATTGCGGCGATCGCGCCGAATCGCGAGACGCTCGATTTGCGCTTGACCCCTTGGTGCGAAATCCCGCCCGCTGAACTCGATCCGATCGAGCACGCCGTGCTGTGGCTCGGATTCCACGAGCTGCAGTCATGCCTCGATTTACCATATCGCGTCGCTCTGTCCGAGGCCGTGCAGCTTGCCAAGCAGTTCGGTGCAACCGACGGGCATAAATTCGTCAACGCCGTGCTCGATCGGGCGGCCCGCGAATTGCGGCCGCAGGAGTACGGCCAGCCCGCGGCCTAACCGATGAACGCAGCGGGCTCCGGTCTCGGCGAGTTCGACCTGATTCGCCTGTTCTTTCGGGACCGCCAGGCAGCGCGCGGCCAGTCCGGCGTCATTCTCGGCATCGGCGATGATGCGGCGGTGCTCGCGATGCCGTCGAATACAGAATTGGTGGCAGCGGTCGATACGCTGGTTGCCGGGCGTCATTTCCCGCCGGCCACGGCGGCGCATTCGATTGGTCATCGGGCGCTGGCGGTCAACTTAAGCGATCTCGCCGCCATGGGTGCGACCCCGGCATGGGCGACGTTGGCGCTGACCCTGCCGGCGGTGGACGCGGCGTGGCTCGAGCAATTTGCGAACGGACTCATGGAACTTGCCGAGGCGCATGATGTGGCGCTGGTCGGTGGCGACACGACGCGAGGCCCCTTGACGGTGAGCGTGCAAATCATGGGACACGTGCCGTGCGGCACTGCGCTGCGCCGCTGCGGTGCGCGCGCCGGGGATTTGTTGGCGGTGACCGGCACGCTTGGCGACGGTGCTGCCGGACTCGCGCTGGTCACTGCGGGCGCCACAGCGCCTGCGCCGCTCGGCGCCCGGGAACTCATTCAGCGATTCGATTATCCGACGCCGCGCGTGCGTTTCGGTATCGCAGCGCGCGGCATCGCCACAGCGGCGATGGATCTATCCGACGGATTGGTCGGCGACTTGCCGAAGCTGGCGCACGCCAGCGGCGTCGCTGCGCATGTCGCGGTCGAGCGTTTGCCCTTGTCCGATGCGCTGCGTGCGGCGGTGCCATACGCGCAGGCGCGCGATTGGGCGTTGGCGGGCGGCGATGACTATGAATTGCTGCTGGCCGTACCGGCCGCGCGCTACGCCGATCTTGCGGCGAGAGCCGGCCAATTGAACTTAAGATTGACCGTGATTGGCGAGATTCGCGCGGGCAGCGGTGTGACGTGGTCGCAAAACGGCAGCGAATTCGCGCCCAGCGTGCGGGCGTGGGATCACTTCGCCTAAGCCTCGACTCAAATCACAGTTTACCGCCAGTCGCCCCAGTATCCTTTGGGCCAGTCGAACAGACACGCCCTGCAGCGCACGGTTACCCTTGAGCAACACCCGCTTAAATCCTTCGAAACAGAACGGCCGCGACTCTCTACCCGAGAAGATCGGCAAGTATGTGATCATCAACGAGGTGGGACGCGGCAGCACGGGCGTCGTGTACCTCTCGCACGATCCTTATTATGGACGCGACGTCGCCATCAAGGTGTACAACGTCGACTCCAGCGGCGATGAGAATCGCCAGCGCATCTCGCGCAAGATGTTTCTCTCCGAAGCGCACATGGTCGGCATGCTGCAGCATCCTAATATCCTGCCGATCTACGACGCCGGCGAAGAGAACGGTCACTGCTACATCGTCACCGAGCATGTGCACGGTGCACGCACTCTGGCGGCGTATTGCCGCCCCGACAATTTATTACGCATCGACGATGTGGTCGAACTCATCTACAAGGCCGCGCGCGCTCTGCATTATGCGCACAGCCGCGGCGTGATTCATCGCGACATCAAGCCGAGCAACATCATGCTCACGCTCGAAAGCGACGTACGCATCATCGATTTCGGAATCGCCCTGGTGGCGGATTCGGAGATCTCGCGAATCGAGGGGATCGCCGGCAGTCCTTCATACATGAGCCCGGAACAAGTGCAGTCGATCGAGCTTACCAACCGCTCCGATTTGTACTCGTTGGGTGCCGTGATGTACGAGCTACTGACCGGAACCCGGCCGTTCCGCGCCGGCAATCTGCAGAAGCTGCTGCATCAGATCGTGTTTGCCACGCCGCCGCCGATTCACACGCTGCGCCCCGAGATCCCCGAGGAACTCGAAAACGTCACGGCGATGGCGTTGCTCAAGGACCCGGAGAAGCGCTACAAAACCGGACTGGATTTCGCCGCCGAGCTTACCCGCGTACATCAGAAGCTGCGCGCGCAATACAATCGCATCGATCAGCAGGAACAATTCAGCCTGCTGCGCAAACTGAAGTTTTTCCACGAATTCTCGCACGGCGAGATTTGGGAAGTGCTGCGCGCCAGCAGCTGGCAGGATTACGCAGATGGCGAAGAGATCGTCAAGGAAGGCGAAATGGACGATCGCTTCTACATCATCGTGCAGGGGCGGGTCGGCGTGCAGCGCCTGGCGCGGGCGCTCGGTTATTTGGAAAGCGGCGACTGCTTCGGCGAAACGAGTTATGTACGCGGCGCCAAGCGTACCGCCACCATCAAAGCCGCGGGGCCGGTGACGGTGATGAAGGTAAGCTCGACGCTGCTCGAGCAAGTATCGGCGGAGTGCCAGCTGCGCTTCAACCAAGTGTTTCTGCGCAGCATGATCGGGCGCCTGCAGAGCGCGGAGCGCGCTGTCTCTTCGTCCTAGCGCTACTGCGCGGCTTCCTTGTCGTGCTCGATCATCGCGTAGGCCGAGTGATTGTGGATCGACTCGAAATTCTCCGATTCGACCACGTAGGCACGAACCCGTTTGTCTTTGTTTAACGCCACCGCGATGTCGCGTACCGTGTCCTCGACGAATTTCGGATTGTCGTAGGCGCGTTCCGTCACGAATTTCTCGTCGGGGCGCTTCAAAATTCCGTAGACCTCGCACGAGGCCTGCTTCTCGGCGACGTCGATCAGCTCTTCGAGCCACATGTGCTCGACCAGCTTGGCGGTCAAGGTGATGTGCGAACGCTGATTGTGCGCGCCATAGTCGGAGATCTTCTTCGAGCACGGGCATAAGCTGGTCGTCGGGACCACCACTTTGAGCCAAACTTCCGTCTTGCCGCCGCGGTGTTCGCCGAAGATCGTGGCTTGGTAATTCATCAGGCTCTCGACGCCCGAGACCGGGGCCTTTTTCATGACGAAGTACGGGAACGTCATCTCGATGTGGCCGGCGCTCGCCGCCAGATACTCGGTCATTTCCACCAGCATCTCGCCGAACGAGTCCACTGAGATCTCGCGCTCGTGGCGATGCAGGATCTCGACGAAGCGCGACATGTGCGTGCCTTTGAAATTATGCGGCAGATTAACGTACATGTTGAAATTCGCGACCGTATGCTGCTCGCCGCGGGCACGATCCTTCACCTTGATCGGATGATAGATGTCTTTGATCCCGACCTTGTTGATGGGAATTTGACGTGTGTCGGCATGCCCTTGCACGTCCTCGATGGGTTTTACTTTGGGATTCTTGACGGGGACCGCGACGTTCATAAAGCCCTGTATAGTGCCTAATCCGGGAATTGCAATAATCTTAGACGATTCACGGGCGCTTGGCTCACTATCGGCCATTCGGGGCCGTGCCTGACCAAATCCGGCGGCAGCGTCCGCCAGGCAGTCTACACGCGACGATCGACCACGTACGAGGCCAGCCAGGCGAGCGGCTGGCAGCGGCCGCCGAACGGCGCAAGTCGATCGCAGGCGCGCTGCTTCAACTCACGCGCCCGTGCCTTGGCGACTTCAAGTCCCAGCACGCTCGGGTAAGTGGGCTTGGCGCGCGCCGCATCGGCGCCGATGGTCTTGCCGAGAGATTCGGTGCTGCCTTCGACGTCGAGGATGTCGTCCTGAATTTGAAAGGCAAGACCGATATCCTGCGAGTAGCCGTCAAGCGCACTCCACTCGAGTGGGCTCAAGCCGGGCGCGCACGCCGCACCGAGTAACACGCTCGCCCGGATGAGCGCGCCAGTCTTCAGACGGTGCATGGCCTCGAGCCCTTCGAGATCAAGATCGCGTCCGACTGCCGCCAGGTCCAACGCCTGGCCGCCCGCCATTCCGGCCGTGCCGCTCGCGTCCGCGAGAATCTGAATCATGTTCAAGCGCGCCTCGCAGCTGACGCCCGCGGCGCGATCGCGCGCCAGCAGCGAAAACGCCAACACCTGCAGGGCGTCCCCGGCGAGAATCGCAGTGGCCTCGTCGAAGGCGCGGTGCGTCGTCGGTTGGCCGCGGCGCAAATCGTCGTCGTCCATCGCCGGCAGGTCATCGTGCACCAAGGAGTACGAATGGATCAGTTCGACCGCAGCCGCCGGAGCGTCCAAGGCGCCGGTGGGCACGCCTAACGCTTCTCCCGTGCAGTACACGAGCGAGGGGCGCAGGCGTTTGCCGCCGCTCAAAACTGCATAGCGCTGCGCTGCGTGCAGCCGTTGCGGGCTGATATCCGCCGCCGGCAGCACACCTTCGAGGACCGTTTGCACGCGCGCTTGATACACGCGCAGGCGCGCCTCGATTGCCGGCGTGCTCATTCGTCGGGAGTAAAGTCTTCGACAGCAGGCCCGCCGGCCTTTTTCAACAGGATCTCAACTTTCTGTTCGGCGTCCTTGAGCGCGGCCTGACAGGTGCGTGTCAGCATCACGCCGCGTTCGAAGGCGGCGAGGGATTCTTCGAGCGGCAGCTCACCCTGTTCGAGGCGCTCCACCAGTTCCTCCAGGTCGCGCATTGCAGTCTCAAAATCGGGCTGTGGTTCTTTTATGGCATCGGGGCCGGGCATGGCGTGCAACGGTACACAGCCGCTGCAACCGGGTCAAACCCAGAGGCTCTCACCAGCCCGGAGGCCAATTGGCAGGCTCCTCGAAACCATGGAAGGCAACATTGTCAAGGCGTGATATGCGTCACAGCCCGCGGGGTCGCGCGGCGGCCGCGTTTGGGTACCATTGCAAATGAGAAATCTTATGCCAGTGTCACTCAATGCAATCGCCGGTCGCGCGGCCTTAGCCGCGATTATGGTCATCGCCGCCGCCTGCAGTCCGAAGCAAATTCCGCCCATGTCGGTTACCGATCTGATGGAGGATCGGGTGACGCTCGATGGCGTGCTCTTGAAGTGCAGCCAGAATCCGGGCAGGGCAAGAAGCGATATCGAGTGTTTGAACGCCCGAACCGCCATCGACCGCCTCGCGAACCGCGTCGACCCGGCGGAAGATGCCAAGCGCTCGGAGGAGTTTGAGCACAATCGCGAACGGCTGCGACTGTTGCAAGATAAGCTGCGGCAGGATCAAGAGGCAAAAACCAAAGTGGATGCGTACCACTTGCCGCTGGTGCCGGTCGAGCCGCCGCCGGCGGAATCATCGGTACCGCAACCGTCATCCGACTCGAATCCGCCGGTCGCTCGCGAATCGAACCCCTAAGTTGCAGGCTTGCACGCGGGCGCCGCCGGCGACGAGCCAGCGCCGCGGATCCACGGCGGTGCGTTCGGCGCTAGCGCCGCTGCGTCAGATGTAACCAGGCAATTTTCTTGACTTGGCCCAGCGGCCTGTGCCGACAACACCGCCGGCCGATTGCAAGCGTCGCCGCGGGTATTTCGCGAGCGCCGCAGGATGTCCGGCTTAAAAGTTTGCCGCCGCGCGCACCGCACTTAGGGGTTGGTCGAGATCCGCCAGCAACTCTGGGGCGACAATTGAAAATGGAGTGGTGCCGTAGGAGAGTAGTCGATCGTGGAAATCGTGCAACGAGCCGCGATCGCCCATCTTCAGCATGTAGTCGGCAAGCAGATTCTCGAGTTGCAGGCGCCCGACGGTGTAGGCGATGACATAGCCCGGATTCGTCGCGATGCCGGCAACCGCGGCGCTCGCGGCTTCTTTGGTATATCGGGTTTGCACGACGAAAAAGTCAACGGCTGACTCGTAGGTCAATGCTCCCGATGCCAGCTGTGAATCGATTATGGCGCGTGCCCCGCGTACCCGCTCCCAGCGGGCGGTGTGCAGCCGCCCGTCAAGATTGCTGCCATATAGGCCGAGTTTGACGAACATTTCCTCGCCGTAGAACGCCCAGCCCTCGGCAAACACGCCGCTATTTTGAATCTTGCGGATGAAGTCCGGATGCCGCTTGGCGATGGACAGTTGTAAAAAGTGCCCCGGCATTGCTTCATGCGCGGCAGTGGAAACAATGCGATCGTGATCAAAATCCTCATTCATATCCAAGCTTGCGGCTGCTTGCAGCAGCGACTTGGGCGGAGTGATGTAGTAATAACCGGTGCTCGACGGCGAAAAAAGCCGTGGTGGATTCATTGCGGCTCCCGGCAAAATAGGCTGCAGGAAAGCCGGCGTTTCGACGACATTAATCGAACCGAGCCAGTCCGGAACCGTCACCACGTCATGCTCGAGCACAAACTGGCGCAGTTCCGCAATGCGCTCGCGGTAGGAGTCGATCAGCGCAGCGCCACTCGGTGCCATGCCGCCGCCGCTCGCTGCGCCGAAGGGCAGTGACTCGCGCCGTGAGAGCGCTGTCAGCCATGCTTCCTCCGCCCAGCCGTGCGCGAGTTCATCGCGGCCCATTTGCTCGATGGCACGCGAATCGAAAGGCAGGAGTTGCTCCTCGCGCAGCATATCGTCGTAGGCTTTGCGGCCGATCGCGAAATTCTCCGGCCACGATGCCACATGCGCATCGATGTAGGCCTTGGATTCGGCGATGGTAGCCAAGGTGGCGTCGCGCGCGTTCAGAAAACGCGTGAGCGTCGCAGCATGCTTGCCAAGCTGAGCGGTTGCGGCATCAGTGAGTGCGCCGCGAAAAAAGTCGGCGACATTGCCCAGTTGTTCGCTGCCGACCACGCCGTACAAATGGCCCGGCATGCTCGCCAGTCGCTCGCCCGCAATGATATAGGCGGGAGCCGATGCGAGACGTTTGATGATGTCGTGCCACGCGTTGTCGACATCGATCGGGGTCGCGCCCTCGCGGCCGGCGACGGGGAGGTTCTGAAATTGCGTGAAGATCGCAGCCACCACCCGGTTCGCCGCGCCGCTGTAGTCTTTGCGATCCGTCTGGTATACGAGCAACTCGTTGAGCGAGGCGTGCAGCTGCGCAGCGAGCAATGCGGCATCATCGCGCTCGCGCAGCGAAGTCCCGGAGTCGAAGCGAGAAGTGATTGCCTGCAGCTGTTGCTGCCACCTCTGCAGCCGTCGGACGTATCCTGCGCGAAACTCTTCGCTGGGAGTTTCGAGATCGGCGTCGAATCCGGGGACGCCGAGTGCGGTCGCCTGCATGGGATACAGGCGGGCCGATGAAAAAGTCACATCCCTCGCCAGGCTCATCAAGGGGCTCGGCGTCGCATCCTGCGCGAGCAGGGGAACCGGCGTGACTAGAACCAAGGCGGCATATGCGATCGCTACTCCACTCAAACGCATCGGTTTCTCCAAATGGGCGGTTGCCCAATGTCCATGAGCGGTTGCATTCTAAACATAACTCGAAATATTCTGCGGCGAGCGGCGTTCCCAACCCCAAGTGCAGCATGTACGATCTTTGAACGCGAGAAACGCTGCCAGAACAACACAAAGGGAGACGGCGCAACGCCGTCATTACACATGCGATTGACAGCCTTGCTATTGGCAATGACTCTGGGCGCGGGCTCCCTGGGTGCCCAAGTCGACTCGACTACGCCGCCGGTGGTCAAGCCGCCGCCGCCGCCGGCTCCCGTGCCGCGGCCAGTCGCGAGGCCGCCGGTCCCCGTGAGACCGGTGGTGCCACCCGCGGCGAAACCCGCCCGCGCACCCACCGCGGCTGCGCCCGCGGCGGCGCGACCGGTGCCCTCCAGAGTGTTTGTGGGACACGCGGGACCGGCCGGCAGCACCGAAGTGCGCACAAAAACCGGCATCGTTGCGCGAACCGCGGCGGATGGCTCGCTGCTCGACGCGCTGGATGCACGGCACGGTGTCTCGGTTCATCGCGGCCTGGATGGCGGCCGCAGTGTGGTTGCCGAGCGCCCAGGCCACGTCCAGGTTGTTTCCGAGAGCAGTGGCGCGCAATACGTTGCGCACCCGTATGTATATCACGGGCGACCGTTTTACCGTCGCAGCTACGTGGTCGACGGCCGTGTGCTCGACCGCTTCTACCGGCACTACGCCTTGCCCGGCTACCAGCTGGATGTCTACGCTCCGGCGCAGTACTACTCGCCGGCGCTGTACGCTTGGGCCATGGCGCCGTGGTCGAAGTCCGTGCCGTACAACTGGCGCTCGACGAACAGCCCGTCGTCGAGCTACTACAGTTCCTACTTCACACCGAGCCCGAGTTACTCGAGTCCCGCGGCTTGGCTCACCGACTATGTGATTGCCGCGAGCCTGAAGAGTGCCTACTCCGCAAAACCGGCCAATGCGGCAGCCGAGACGGCGGCCGCCACGCCGCTGGCCCCGGAGACGAAGCAACTGGTTGCCAACGAAGTCGCGCGCCAAACCCAACAGAATTCGCTCGACGCCGCCGTGACCGCGCAGAAGAAGGATGTCGCCCCGGCCGTCGGCGGCATCGCTCAGGTATTGAGCGACAAACAGCCGCACGTCTTTGTCGCGAACTCCGATCTCGACTTGGTCGACCCTTCAGGCCGTCGGTGCCAGATTAGCGGGGGCGATGTCGTGCAAGTCGCATCGCCGCTCAAGCCGGGCTCGCCGACCACGGACGTCGTGGTCTTGGCAAGCAAGGGTGGCAGCGAATGCGAGCCAGCCGCCAACGTCGAGATCGCGCTTACCGACTTGCAGGAAATGCACAACCATATGTGCGAAACGCTGGACCAAGGCATGGCGGAAATACAGACCCGCGAAGGGCACGCCGGGTTGCCGCAGTTGCCCGCGGGTGCGACCAGTGCACCGGTGGCCGCAACATTCACTGCCACCGCGCCGCCGCCGGACGCCAATGCCGTAGCCGAAGTCGGTGAACTGAATCCGGCAGCCGATGAAATTGAGCAAGCGGCGAGCGCCACCTAGCAGGCGCACTCGTGGTTGTAAAAATAATTTTCATCGCCCTGTTTGTCATCGCCGCAGTGGGCGTGTTCGCCGCTTGCAAGCCCGATACGATCAGAATCGAGCGCGCAATCACCATCAACGCGCCGCCGGAAAAAGTCTTCGGGCTGATCGACGATTTTCACAATTGGGGTTACTGGGCTCCCCAAGACCGAGAGGACGCCACGCTGCAGCGAACCTATAGCGGCCCGGCAAGCGGACCGGGTTCGAAATCCGCTTGGGCCGGCAGCGGCGGCGCAGGCAGCGGTTCGATGGAAATCGTCGAAGCCTCTCGGAATCGCACGGTCGCGATCAAAGTGGACTTTTTAAGGCCGTTTGAAGCCCACAACACCAACGAATTCACGTTGCAGCAAGAAGGTGCCTCGACCGTGGTCACTTGGAAGATGCAAGGCACGAATCCTTACATCGCCAAGGTGATGAGTGTGTTCGTCAGCATGGATCGCGTGGTGGGCGCGCATTTTGAAACAGGCCTGCGCAACTTGAAGGCCGCTGCCGAGAAATAATCGCGCTGCGACGGGGTTGGCTACGTCGCGTGGGCAATCAACAGTACATTGGCGAACGGCGTTCCTGCGCTCATCGGCCGCGCTTCGCAATCGAAGCCGCAGTCGCGCAACACGCCGCGCCATTGCGCGACGCTGCGACAATGCTGGGTTACGAGGGCGTGGCCGCGCAGCAGCATCACCAGGCCGTCGCTGCACTGACCATAGCGAAATCGCAAACCGGCTCCCGCGTCGCCGACGCGCAGCAACAACAGGCCGCGCACGGGCAGCGCCGCGCGCACCCGCTGCAACACCTCGAGCTGCGCCTGCGGCGGCATGTAGTGCAGCACGTCCAAAATGACCACCGCGTCGGCTGCGCCGAATGCGGCTTCGCGGATGTCCGCCTGCGAGACATCGGAGGCGGGTCCGAGCGCGCTGCGCGCGCGTCGCACATCGCGGGCCATGAGTTCGATGCCGCGCGTCGACAAGGCGCGCGGCGCGGGCGGCCATGCGCGCGGCCAACTGCCGCGCTCGTAACAGCGCTCGGCGGCTTGCAGCCAGGCGCTCAATAACCCCTGGCCGCAGCCCAAGTCCAAGACGCGTGCGCGGCCGAGCAGCAGACCGAGTTCGAGAATCGCGCGGTACACAGGATCGGTGCGCAACTTGCCGCGCGCAAAATGGTACGCAAAAAGACCGGCGTTGCGATAGGGTTCAGAGGCCGCGTCGAGCAGTGCGGCATTCACGCGCGCAGGCACCGAAGACTATTGCGCCGATACACCCAGGTCCCGGATCTCTACCCGGCGGTTTCTCGGATCATCCGGCTGATCGGGTGACAGCAAGTGTTCGGAGCCGAAGCCCACGGTTGCAAGCCTGCCCGCACCCACGCCGTTGGCAACCAAGAATTGCTTTACGGCTTCGGCGCGCTTGTACGATAGCTGCTTGTTGTAATCGGCCCTGCCTTTCGCGTCGGTATGGCCGGCGACTTCGAATTTATCCTTGCCCAAGGAGGCGCCCGTCAGCGCCTTTTGCAGTTGTTTGAGCTGCACCTCGGCTTGCGGCGTGATCACGCTCGAATTGTGGTCGAACGGGATATTCAAATTGATCGACGTCGGAGCCGGCGGCGGCTCGGGCGGATCCGAATCGGAGCGCGTCAAACCACGCGAGCCGAAAGCCCGGGTGTGCATCTGCGGCGGGTGTAGAGCCTGCTCAATTTGTTCGCTGGTTTGTACGCCCGATGGGGCGGGTGGGGGATCGGCCGCCTGAACGAGGATGGGCCACGCGGCGACCATGGCGGTCATAAAAACCCGATACTTCGGCATCATTTGATTTGCTCCAAGCCCTGTGAACGGCGGGCTTCATTGTATCTATCCTTCATCGCGGCGAGCTTGCGTTGCGCATCCGCGCTCGCCGCGCCGGGCGCGCTGCTCTTGGCCTCCACCAGCGCGTCGTAATATCGGCTGCGCGCATCCGCCAGCGCCGTCGCGGAATCCGCAGCGTCCGGCTCGGTGATGATGTCGGACGTGGACACCGATTTCGACAAAAGGCCGGTGGTTGAGGTGCCGACGGCCGAGCCGACCAGATCGCCGCTCTTGCCGATGATGTCGGCGAGTGCGAGCTGCGCTTTTTTCTCTGATTCCGTTTCCGTTACCGCGATTTCGACGGTCACCGGCATGATTTCCAGCGGCGTGCGCGGCAAGTCCAGATACTCCGCATTGCGCGCATCGAGCTCTGCTCCCTGAGATTGATACTGCACCGCAATTCGATTGCGCTCTTGCTTCAATCCATCGACGGTATCGGCACCGGCGCCGGCGATGCGTTGATCGAGGCTCGCGAGCATGCGTTGATCGCGGGTCATGGCACGCTTCAGCGCCTCGATTTCGCCCATGGTTTCTTGATGCAGGCGGGTCTTCTCGTCGTACACGCGCCGCGCCTCGACCGACAGCGGCGGCACTTTGAGCCACGGTGCGCCGTCGCCCTTGGAGCCGTTCGAATGCGCACCGGCGCTCACCGTGCCGATGTTCACCCAGGCACTCGTCAACACTTCCTGTTGCTCCGTAACGCTCGGGCTCGACACCTTCAAGGTATACAAAGTTGTGCGCGAGGCGCCCTTGTCCGAAGTCGTCAACAAAGATTCGATGCGGTAGCCGGCATCCTTGAGTCGATACGCCGTGCCGTCCTTGGAGAACTCAAAACGCCCCTCGTATACCGCCTTGGCCTTGCCGACGACGCACACGTTGGCGCGGCGCAATTGGTTTTCAATGGAGTCGTCGGTTCTCGAGGTCTTCCATTCCGCCTGTGTTAGGTCCTTGGTCTCGGGCGTTAGCTCCTTCGGAAGATACTCGGCGGTGCAGGATGCCGGCTCAGGTTTGAAGGTGGCGGCGACAATCGTCATGCAGCCGAGCTTGGCGTTGATGGAAAGCGCCGGCCCTGACTGGAAGTCGACACGATACAAATTCATCTGCGTGACCAGCGCATAGTGCGTGTCCTTGCGCGCCGCACCCGACTTTATCCGCTCAGCCGAGGCTGCGATTTCATGATTCACAAACAGTTCGGCGAGCTTGCCGACAATGAGCCCGAGCAGCGGTAAGAAGCGCGAGTTGGCTTCCTTGGTTCCCGGCAGGAAGAATGGTTCGTCGGCGACGATGCAGGTATCGTTCGTGTAGGCGCGAACTTCGAAGGGCGGCGGGGAGGGTGCGGCTTGCGCCGTTTGCAACAACGATCCGGCGCAAAAAACGCACACCAGTCGCCGCGCAAACGCGGCATTCACTGAACGGCTCGCGCGCAGCGGCGCGCCGGCGAGGGCTTTGCAGAGCATTCTGGACACTCAGCCTTTATGTTATGCCGTAATGCAACGCGCGACCGCAGCGGCGCGCCCGTCAGGTTTTTACTTTACCCGAAGTTTCTTAAGTTCGCTCGCCGGCCGTAAGTTGTACAATGAGCCGAGAGTAAGACATTACCCAGGGGATATCGAATGGGTTTTCGCGGACGTGTGCTGCCACCGGCAGCGCTGTTGTTGTGCTCGATTCTCTGCCACCCCGCCGCGGCGCGAAACATCGCCTTGCTGATCGGTGTGGGCCAGTTCCAGGCGCCGAGCCTACAAGCGGCGCAACTGCTCGGCGTGCCGGCCGATCTGGCGTCGATGCAAAAGGCGCTGACGCAGCGCTGGGGATTTCAGCCCGGCGATGTGGTGACGCTGCGCGATCAAGACGCCACCCATGACCGTATCCTCGAGCAGATTTCCGCGCTCGAGCAACGCAGCGCCGCCGGCGATACCGTGCTCATTTACTACAGTGGCCACGGCACGAGCGCCAACGAAAACCACAACAAGTACGCTCTACCGTACGACACCGGTGCCTGGGTGCCCTACGATGTGGACATGCATGAGCCGCCGGCCACGCTGCGCACCTTGATCGTCGGCCGCCGCGACTTGTTGCCGCGGCTTTCGGCGCTCGACAAGGGAGGGCGCTGGGTCGTGGTCGTTTCCGATAGTTGCTTCTCCGGACAGGTGGTGCGTTCATTCGGCGAGTCGCACAGCCAATCGCGCTACCTGCCGCTGCAGACTCGCGATCTCGGCGTCGCGGCAGCGGCAGCCGTACCCGCCGTGGTCGCGGTGACGCCGCGCCCGGACCCGCCGCCGTATCCTTACCAGCACGTCATCTTGCTCTCGGGCGCGAGCGACAGCGAGACCGGCGCGGATATTTCATCGGACGAGGGGATGCAGATCGCGCCGACTTTGGATCACCAATTTCACGGTGCTTTCACCGACGCGTTCCTGCGACTATTGGCCGGACAATTCCTGCCGCCGGGGTCGTTCGATTATTCGCAGGGTCGCCAGGCGATGGTCGATTTTATGGAGCACCGCTTTCCGCAGCACCCGCAATTGCTGCCGACCGTCGCCGAGGACCCTCTGAATATCGGAGCGCGGCCGTTTCTTGCACTGCAGACGGCGGCGACTGCGGCGCCGGTGGCCGCCGCCGCCGCCGCCGCCGCAACGCGAGCCTCCACGCTGCACGTCAAGCTCGAATCGGTGACACCGGCGCTCAAGGCCAAGATCGTTGCATTGAGCGGTGTCGCGATCGTCGACGCGCAGCCCGACATGACGGTGCATCAGCACGGCGAGCAAGTAGATTTGCGCGGGCCGGCGGGTGATCCGATCACGACCAAGCCGGCGAGCGATCCCGCGCTGATCAAGCGCATCGGCGCTCAGGCATGGATGGATCATGTATTGCCGAGGAGCGATGCGAAGCTCGGCCTGCGCGCCGAGACCGATCCCGGCAGCCGCGGCGACACCTTCGTGCAATGCGAGTCGTTCGTGTTCGAGGTTCGACTGCAAAAGTCGGCGTACGTGATGCTGCTTGATCTGGACAGCGACGGCAAACTCACGGTGCTGTACCCGACGCGGGCGTCGGAACGCGAAATCGTGGCCGCCGGAGCGCCGCGCGCCATTCCGAGCACCGATCCGAAGGCACGCATCCAGGTGACGGCACCGTTCGGCACGGACCAAGTAGCGGTGCTGGCGTTCGAACGGCAACCGGGTTTTTTCGCCGACTTGAACGGTGTGCAGCCGTTCGCCGCCGAGGACGCCCGTGGCCAAGCGCTCGCCCAAGGGTTGGCCGGCGTCTCGGGCGGTGTCGGTGTCCAGCAAATCGCGGTGCATACCTATCCGGTCACCGGCAAAGCCCCCTGCGGAACTTAGATCATGCACACCCGACAGCTGAGAATACCGGTGCGGATCCTGTCGTGTTTGCTGGCGGCCCCGGTATGCGCCCAGTCGGGTGGCTTGCACGCGCCGCAATCACCGGCCAATCACGCGCTAATCATCACGGTATCGGAATATCAACGCAGTCCTTTACCCGGCGTGCTGACCGATAGAAAACTCGCCAATGAGTTGGCGCAGCGCTTCGGTGTGCCGCCGCAAAACATCGTCGAACTGTCGGAGCAGCAAGTGACTCGCGAAGGCCTCAAGCAGGCGATGGCGAGCATGAATCAGGTCATCATGCCCGGCGACAAGCTGTACGTGTACTTTTCCGGTCACGGCGCGCGCTTCTTCAGCAAGGCGACCAACCAGTGCACGGAGAGCATCGTGATGCAGGACATGCGAGTGGTGACGAATGCCGAATTCGCCGACATGCTCAAGCCGATGAGTAAGAAAACCGACAAGACCATCGTCATGCTCGATTCTTGCCACTCCGGTGGCATTGCCAAAGTGGCGAGCACGCGCGATCTGGGATCGGCGCTTGCGATGCATGCGAAATACCTGCCGGAGGCGTCGAGTCCGCAGTGTTCGGTGGCGGTGAACGACCGCAGCTTCGCGCAGACGCGGGGCGTCGATCTTGATACCACGGACAACAATCTCGTGATTCTCGCCGCCTCCAGAAATAACGAAGTTGCCTGGGACACCTCCAAGGGCGGCGCGCTGACTTACAATTTCGAGCAGTGCTTGAGCGGTGGTGCGACCGATACTGATCACAGCGGCTCGATCTCGATGCAAGAGCTCACCGACTGTGTCCAGGCACGGCTCGACAAGACCCAGGAGGATGCGGCGCGCCAGCACGCGACACTCGCGGGTAACGGGGCGCTGGTCCCGGCGTTCACGGCGCCGGGACCTAGCAGCGGGCCCGCTGCGCCGGCGGCCGCGGATCCGCTGGCAACCATGAACGACATCTACAATCAGCGCGATGACCGCTGGCAGGTGCAGGCGAAGCTTGGCCAGCCGACGCTGAAAATCGGCAGCAACCTCTCAATGACGCTGCATTCGCAACGCGACGGATTCGTGTACATGTTCTACCAGGGCACGCAGCCTGGCAGCTTCTATCTGCTGTTTCCCAATCAGCTCGACCAGAATAACGCCATCGTCGCGAATGAGGACTTGGCGCTGCCGCGCGCCACATGGAATGTCACTGCGCTCGGGCCCAAGGGTTCGGATCACGTGCTGGTGATGATCAGCGCCACGCAACGGGATTTTTCCGCGCTGTCGCTGCCGGCGGACTACGTGAGTGCGGCGGGCGCATTTGAAAAGATTCGCCCGACAACACCCGCGGTGGCGCAAATCAGTCAAATTGCGGCCCTATCCGCCGCCGCCGGCAAGGCCGCCTGTAAGAGCGTCGGCGAGAAGCGCGATCGCGGCGTCGCCGGCGCGTGTTCCAACGTGTACGGCGCGGCACTGATCAGCATCGAGGAGACCGACTGAAGGCGGCGTCAGTTCTTGTTGATCTCGATGCTCCAGTCGGGCCCCGACTCGATCTTGTGGGCCGCCGCATAGCTTCCCTGATTGAGCGCCACGGCAATATTCAACAAACTGTTGACGTACACGAGCGGCTTGCCGAGCGCCACGTCGCCAAAAGTACGTTGATACGGTGCCACGCTGTCGTCGATAAGCTGGCCATTGTGATAGATGCGCACGTGCAGCGGCGTGCCCAGGGCCACGTGCATTTGATCGAATATATCCTTTGGGATGTTGCTCCAGACATTGCCAAACTGCACATCGAGTATGGGAATGATCCCTAAGACCTTATCTCCCTGACGCTGCGCCTTGCGGTACTTGATTGTCGTCAGCGAATCGGCCGGCAGCTTCGGTCCCACTTGCTCGAAAGTAATGACGCCCGCCGCCAGGCGCGCGCCGGTGTAGGCGAATACATCGCGCCCGTGAAAGGTGTGCGACTCCTCCGAACCGGGCCGGCGATTCACGCGCTCGTCGATTTGCCGCAGTTCCTCGATGCCATCACGTTCGGCGACCAGCGACAAGAGACCGTTGTCCGGTGCGACGAAATAATGTCCGGTGCGGGTCTTGAGCACGATCGACAGCCGCTTGGTCCCAACTCCCGGATCGACCACGGCGACAAAGACCGTGCCTGCAGGCCAAAATTGTTCGGTCTGGTAGAGCCGATAGGCGCCGGCAAAGATGCTCGGATTCTCATGGCTCAAGTCCGAGATCAATAAATCCTGCGACACACCATAGGCCACGCCCTTCATCGCAGAGACGGCGCCGTCTTGGGTTCCGAAATCGGTCAACAGCACGAGCGGTGCGTGCGCTTGCGCGAACGCGCTCAGCAGCGCGAGACTGACCAGCGTGAAGGCTCGCCTGATCACTAGTGTTGTGTTTCTAGCGGGTAGGTCCGCGGAGCCTCAGCATTCGGCGCGGGAGCCGTTGCCGGTGCCGTCGCTGCAGCCGGCACGTCTGCCGCCGGCGCCGGCGAGTTGCGCACCGGCGTGTGGGTTGCCTGAGCCAATCGATCCAAGAAGCGCTGCGCCGTCGCCGGCGCGGCGGGTGCTTGACCGGAAAAAATCTCGGTGGCTGTCACGCCGCCCTTGCCGTAGAGCGCACTATTGGCGGAGCGGTCGATCGAGATCACGCTGCCATCGAGCGCGATGCCGCCGAACAAGCCGCGCGTGCGTGCGTAGGAATATATCTCGGCGTTGAAACTCATGTCGGTGGCCGCGGACCCCTGCCGTCCGACGGGACCGGTCGCAACCGAAGCGTCAGCGCCCAAGGTGAGCTTGCCTCCGGCGATGCCTTCGATGCCGGTTTTGGTGGTAAACACCAAAACGATGTCGGAGGACTGCGCACCCGCCTGAAACCCCCAGCTGCCGCCCGTCAGAGAAACGAAGCTTGGATTGCTCCAGGAAGAGGTCAACTTGTCGCGCACCACCAGCACGCCGTTGCCGTGACGCCCGCCGAAAATAAATGCCACCTTGGTCACGTCGGGAATCACTGCAATTCCGTAGGCGCGCGATAACAGTGCGTCCGGAATCTGCTGATCCGGCATGGCCTGTACTTCTTCCACGACCT
>Ga0302320_10004412_pt1 | contig 31969 bp, 21 predicted proteins | sample Bog_T0_3_FD_202130 | JGI IMG/M metagenome (GOLD analysis project Ga0302320, IMG submission 202130) | Peat permafrost microbial communities from Stordalen Mire near Abisko, Sweden - Bog_T0_3 | ecosystem: Environmental > Terrestrial > Soil > Wetlands > Peat | place: Sweden: Abisko, Stordalen Mire... | reverse complement strand
TTGTCAAATGTCGAGCAAATAATATATTTTAGAGCGGCTCTGGGGATCCCTCAGCTTTGTCGAGCTTCCCTTCTGGCTTCACGGCCTCTTGGAGCGACAAAGGTGAGATGCGCCCAAGACGCGCGGGCCGCGGCCAACAAGCGCTCAAAGCAGGCGAAAGGAAGAAATAAACGGCACCGATCTTATTGACACAGGCGGCGTGCCGGCCCATTCTTGGATTATGCAAAACAAGCCGGCGTTACACGGGCTTCGTCGCTGGATGCTTCTCATCCTTGGCGGCTGCCTGTTTGAATTGTTTTTGTTCGGTCTTTGTTTTGTCTTTCCACGAGACTCGTCGCCAGCCTTGGAAGTCAAGTATTACCTTTACCAGATTCACTCCCCGCTGTTGCGGGTTTTGATCAAGTGCTGGGACTCAGGCGAGTGGCCGTCAGTGGTCTTTCGGTTGTTGTCATTATTCTTGAGCATGGCGGTCCTCTGGGCAATTCTGTTCAAGCTGGCTTTGGCGCTCTGGACTAGTTTGCAAGCCCGCATCCAGCTGTTCAAGCACAAGCTCATTGTCCGCTGGAGCCTGGGTTTGGTTGGGGCAATAGTGGTGGCTCTGGTGGTTGTCAAAGCCCTCCCCGCAACGCCAATCCGATTCAGAGCGTCTCCTGAAGTGAAATCAGCGGTCGAGGGCAACACGGCTTTCGCGCTGGATTTGTATCAGAAGCTGAAAGAGCAGCCCGGAAATTTGTTTTTCTCGCCTTACGGCATTTCCTCCGCCCTGGCGATGACATGGGCGGGGGCAAGGAACCAGACGGAAATCGAAATGGCCCGGACGCTTCATTTCAACCTGCCGCAAGAGAAGCTCGACGCGGCCTTTGGCGCATTGTCCACACGAATGAACCAGGTGCAACACTGGAATCATGTCACACTTACGACGGCCAATGCGCTTTGGTGCCAGCGGGATTATCCTTTCGCGGAGAGCTTTTTGAATTTGGTGCGGACGGATTACGATGCGGACGCGCGCCAAGCGGACTTCAAGAATGCCGCCCAAGCCGCCCGTGGTGAAATAAACGACTGGGTGCTGTCCAAGACTAAAGGGAACATCAAAGGCATCATAGCGCCCGGTCAGATCACGCCTGAAACGCGGTTGATTTTGTGCAATGCGATTTATTTCAAAGGCAAATGGCAAACTCAATTTGAGGCGAAATATACCAAGCCTGCGCCTTTTTACATCGAGACGAATCAAACAGTGACCGTGCCGATGATGCGGCAGGAAGACGCGTTCAAAATGGCCCGCAGCGATGACGACTCGCTTGAAATGCTCGAACTGCCGTATCAAGGCGCCGATTTATCCATGATCATTCTCTTGCCAATGGCTGATCTTGAACGATCCACGCTATCTGACCTTGAACAAAAACTGAGTCCTGAGAACCTTCACTCATGGCTTGAGAAATTGGATCAAGCCGCCTCTGAGGAAACCTCGGTTGATCTGCCGCGCTTCGAGACAACGGAGAGTCTTGATCTGACCAATGACTTAATGGCCTTGGGAATGGCTTCCACGTTCAGCAGCAATGCGGACTTCTCCGGCATGGACCCCAAAACCAATCTGTTTATCACGGATGTGCTTCACAAAGCGTTCCTTAAGGTGGATGAGGCAGGAACAGAGGCCTCGGCCGCAGCTTCGATTCGCGCGTCGGCGTTGATGGAACATCCCAGCTTCATCGCGAATCATCCGTTCATCTTCCTGATTCGTGACAATGGCAGCGGCAGCATTTTGTTTCTCGGCAGAGTCGTTGACCCGACAAAGTGACATTCGGCCTCAAGGCTGTCTTTCCGCCGGACTCATGCGCGCAGCCTGAAATTAGGACTGACTTGGCGGGGCGGCGGTGGTAAATTGGGGGCATGAAGATGGCGACAACACCGGCGGAACAGCGGCGCTGGATGCAACAACGGCGCGAGGAGGCCATCGTGCTGGATGAAGTGTGGCGGGATCAATTGGCCAACTTGACAGAGCGCGAAGCGTGGCGGCAGATTGAGGCCGTTTTTTCCCGCGCTCCTCACTATCGCCGGCTGTCCCGCACGTCGGGCCTGGTCCAACAGCAAGCTTGGTTCATGAAACTTAAGAAGAAATGATCCTTGTCTTTGCCGTCCTGCCTGAGCAGAGGAACGGCCCGCGTAACCGGTCTTGCGCCCGTATCCAAACCGCTAAACCGAGGAAAAAACGACGGTGATTAAATTACCCATCTCAGTCTGTGTTATCGCCGGGGCGGAAGCCGGGCGGATCGGACGCCTGCTGGCCAGCGTCGCGGAGTGGACTTCGGAAATCGTCGTGGTTTTGAACGAAGGGCTGGAGGACGGCACGGAAGGCGTGGCGGCCTCGTTTGGCGCGAAGATCTTCCGGCATCCGTGGAGCGGTTTTCGCGAGCAGAAGAACCTGGCCCTCGGCCATGCCACCCAGCCGTGGGTGCTTTCGCTCGACGCCGACGAGGAGGTTTCGCCGGAATTGCGCGAATCCATCGGGCGGTTTTTTGGAGGCGATCAGGATCGTTTTGCCGGAGCCGAATTTGCGCGCAAGGTCTGGTTCATGGGCCGTTGGATCACGCACGGGGATTGGTACCCGGACCGCGTGCTGCGGCTCTTCCGCCGCGACAGCGGTCGCTGGGCTGGCAGCCCGGAACATTGCAATGTGGAATTGCGCGGGCCTTCCACGCGGCTGTCGGGCGACCTGCTGCATTACTCCAATCCCGACATAAGCAGCTATGTGCGGAAGATAAACTATTTCGCCGATCTTTATTTACAACGGCAACTCGCGGACAAGGCCCGCTGGTCCGCGACGGCCGCCATTTTCCGGATGAAGTGGCGCTTTTTCCGCGCTTATTTTTTGAGGCTGGGATTCCTGGACGGTTATCCCGGCTTCTTCATCGCGGTTTCCACCGCCTATTCCACCCTGGTCCGGCACAGCCGGCTGTTCGAGCATTCGCAGCCCGGCCCGCCCGGCCCGGTCAGCCCCATGTCATCGGCGCATAGCGCCGACGCCACAACTTCGCCATGCGCGCCGCCCAAATCTCGCTGATCATCTCCACTTACGACCGGCCCGGCCCGCTGGATCAGGTGTTGCAGGGCGTCGGGCGCCAGTCGGAAATGCCGGGGGAGATCCTCATCGCGGACGACGGCTCAGGCCCCGCGACCCGCGAGTTGCTCGCCCAATGGCAGCAACGCTTGGCCGCCCCATTGCGCCACCTCTGGCAGCCCAATGTCGGATTCCGCAAGACGCTCATTCTCAACCAGTCCGTCGCGTCGGCCAAAGGCGATTACGTGGTGTTGCTCGACGGGGATTGCGTGCCCCATGCGAAATTCATCGCCGACCACGCCGCCCTGGCGGAGGAGAATTTCTGGGTGCAGGGACGCCGTTGTTTTGTGCGCGAGCCGTTCGCCCCGGCATTTTCCGCCGGAGCAACGCCCGTCTTGCGATGGATGCTCACCGGCAGAATCACCGGCCTGGCCAAGGCGATTCGCCTTCCTTTTCCAGTGGTGCGCCGCAACACCGGCCAGCGCGGCATCATTGGCTGCAACATGGGATTCTGGCGCGCGGACCTCCTCGCCATCAACGGCTTCGACGAGGAATATACCGGCTGGGGCATCGGCGAGGATTCCGACTTGGGGACCCGGCTTTATCATTTGGGCCGCCCGCGCAAATTTGTTTATGGCCGCGCCATCGTCTATCATTTGAACCATCCCATGCTGGGTCGCAGCCACATTGAAGCCAGCCGCCAGCGTCTGGCCGAAACCATCCGCTCCGGCAAAATCCGCTGCGAGCGGGGGATTGACCAATATCTTTCCAACGCCGCCCGGCCCGCATGAAATCCACCCCAGAACCGGAGCGCGCGCAGCCGCGGATTTTGCAGCTCGATTCCCTGCTCACCGGCGGCGGGACCGACGACCAATGTGTCAAGCTGGCGGCGGGCCTGCACCATCTTGGCGGGCGGGTTATTCTCGCCGGACCGGGCGGGAGCGAATTCAGCAAGACCATCGCCGCCGCCGGAGTGCCGTTCTTTGACACCGGCAACGGGGCGTCGCAACTGCAATTCATCTTGCGCGCCGCCCGGCTGATCCGCCGGGAGAAAATTCAAATCGTCCACGCCCATCATGGACGCGACTATTGGCCCGCGATTTTGGCCGCGAAGTTGTCCGGAGCAAGACCGAAAATCGTCCTCACGCGGCATCTAGCCAAAAGCCCCGCCTCGCCGGCCAGCCGTCATTTCCTGCTCAGCCAATGCGACGCTCTGATCGCCGTTTCGCAATTCGTGGCGCGCGTGTTGCGCGAAGGGGTCTATGAGCCGGCGTCGCCGGAAGAGGAGCGCCGCCGCCGCCCGCCGCTGCGCGGGGAACACGGGAAAATCCGCGTCATTTACGGCGGCATTGACACCGCCCAGTTCCGTCCCTGCGGCGCGGCGGAAACGCGGCGCGCGCTAGGACTTGCCCCCGAACATTTCGGGTTTGCGGTGGCGGGCGGCTATGATTTGCCGCGCGGCAAAGGCCAGCGCGAGTTCCTGGCGGCCGCCGCGCGGACGCATCAGACAATTCCGCAGGCCCGTTTCCTTATCATTGGCCGCGGCAGCATGGAGGAAACACTCCAGGCCGACATTCAACGCCTGGGCCTGGCGGGAAAGGCCTGGCTCACTGGCCAAAAGAGCGATATGCCTCAAGTGATGAACGCCATGGATTGTCTGGTTCACCCGCAAATCGGCACCGAGGCCCTCGGCCTTGTCATCTGCGAGGCGCACGCCTGCGGCAAACCGGTCATCGCCTCCGCGCTCGACGGCATTCCCGAAGCCTTCCGCGCGGGCAATTACGGGCGGCTGGTGACGCCGGAATACATCGGAGAATTGGCCGATGCGATGCAAGCGCAAGCAGGCGCGCCACCTCTGGACGCCGCCGAAGCCGCCGCGCTGCACGAAAAGGTGGCGCGGGCCTTCTCCATGGAGCGTTCAGCAGAGGAGGTTTTTCACCTCTACGGCGGCTTGCAGGCATCCTCGCCCGCCCCCAAATCTTGACGGCATAAAGAAAATGAAAATTCGACTCGATTTCTGCGATTTTTGGCCGGGGTTTTCCAAGACCCGTAATTTCCTTATCGGCATCCTGAGCAAACGGTTCGACGTCGAGATTTGCGATCACCCGGACTTTTTGATCTTCGCCGACCCCGGACAGCATGTGCATCGGGTGCAGAATTGCGTGAAAATCTACCTGGCGCTGGAGGTATTCCTGCCCGATTTCCGCTGGTGTGATTATGCGTTCACCTGCCATTATCTCGACGACCCCCGCCACTTGCGCCTGCCGTTTTACGTCTTCGGGCGCGACCCGAAGAAACTGCTGAACCAGGGCGAGGACGTTGAAAAAATCATGGCCTCCAAGACGGAGTTTTGCAGTTTTGTCGTCAGCAACGCGAAAAAGAAGAAAACCCAAAAGCGCATCGAGTTTTTCCACCGCCTTTCCAAATACAAGAAAGTGGATTCGGCGGGGGCGGCGTTGAACAACATCGGCCGCCAACTGCCCCACGGCGCGATCCATAAAGTGGAATTCATCCGCCCCTACAAATTCAACATCGCCTTCGAGAACGGGTCCGCGCCGGGTTATACGACCGAGAAGATTGTGGATGCGATGGAGGCGCGGTGCATCCCGATTTATTGGGGAAATCCACGCATCGCCGAGGAATTCAATCCCAAGAGCTTTCTCAATTACTTCGATTTCCCGTCCGAAGAGGCCCTCATCGAGAAGATCATCGAACTGGACCGGGATGACGCCAAGTATGTCGAGTATTTGCGCCAGCCCTATTTTCACAACAACCAGCCGAACGAGTTCTACAGCCACGAACGGCTCTTGAACCAGTTCGAAAAGATTTTCACCACGCCGATCACGCCGGTCTCAATGCGGCGTCAGCCCTTCCAAGTTGACCGGTGGATACCGGTGCTGAAGAACCGGCCCAATCCGCCGCTGTCATAGACTGCGCCCAAAATTGACTTTCGATTTTGCGCGCGATCTTTGGAACAAAACCGTTTCGGAACGCGGGAGACTTCGGAAGCGTTGATTGAGAATTGGTTATTGAGAATTGGTGATTGGCAATTTCACAACCCGGTCCATGATCCGCGCGACGGTCGCCTCGTCCCGGTTGCGAACGGAGCGGGCTTTCCAGGCCGCCGGGTTGAGGAACCACGGCGGTCTGCCGTGACGGCGATACCCCTCCAATTTGGCGTGCGCCATCCGCGCCCGGTCCAGCGACTTCTCCAGTTCCGTCCAAGAGACTTCCCGCAAAACAGCCTCGATGGCGGGATTCTCTTTCCTTTCCCGCTCGACAACGGACCGTGCGAGGACGAACAGTTTGGAAGCCAGCGATTCGACATAATAATCGGAGAGGGAATAGGCCTTCTCATGCTGGCGGAAGTTGGAGAACCGCCGCGGTGTGACGGCGATCCTCACGTCAAAAACATTCTCGACCCCCCACGCCCCATCGCCCGCAGTTCCGTATTCCAGGGGAAACGGGCGTTTCTTCAGGCAATCAGCTCGGTAGAGGTTGCTTGCCGAACTGCCCAGCAGGGCGCACCAGAGGTTGGTCACGGTGAACAGAAACTGCTCCGTCAATGTGAGCACCCGCGGCTGGCGGATCTTTAGGCGGTCCACGATTCGATCAATCAGCCAGGGACTGTCCGGCGCCGCTTCGCCAGCCTCGTTGATGAAATCGGGCTTGCTGATCACCACGTCGCTTTGGAACTGCTCCGCCACTTCCAAAAGGTGTTCCAGGCCGGGGCGGGTGATCGAGTCCCCAACGGTGGAAATATAAACATACTTGGCGCGGACATGCTGGATTCCGAAATTCCAGGATTGATACAAACCCGGCGGATGCGTCAGAAAAGTGGTGCGGCCCTGCGGCAGTTGCGCCTTCAGCATCTCCACCGACCCGTCCCGCGAGTCGCTGTCCACGGCCACTATTTCCTCCGCCAGGTCAATCCATGCCATGAGAGACCCGATATGCCCGGGCAGGAGGGACGCGCAATTGCGCGTTGGAATCAGAACCCCGATGGAAGGAGCGTCGCTCATAAATGAAGAATGAAATTGGCCGAAATTCAGATTGATTAGTCTGGATTAGTTTCATAGTTTGGCACAAGTATTGAATGAGAGAATGCCATTTTGCCAGCCCGGTTTATCCGGCACCGAACAGCGGTGCTTTCGGGGGCGCTTGTACTCAACGCGCAACTGATGAAACCGGCTCTCCCATCCCGCCCCCTCCGCACCGGGGTCTGGAATATTGTCATCTCCGGCACCAGTTTCTGGAACCCCGGGGATGACTTTGTGCGGGATGGCGTCGTCCACGTATTGCGGCGGGCGCTTCCTGGGGAGGCGCTCAATTTTTTATTTTACAATTTTAATCCTGAATTCTCCCCGCAAAGCAAATTCCAGGGGATTGGCAATTTTGCCGCGCGCGGGGACCTGGAGCGCTACCGCGATTTTGTGGATGCGGTGGTGATTGCCGGGCTTTCAGCCGGCAACGAGATCAAGGATCTTTATCGCTGGATTATTGACAACGGTTTGCAGGACCGCGTTTATCTGATCGGGGCGGGGTACGAGAACAGCTACGTGGCCCAACACATCAGCCAAGAACCGGAAGCAACCATTTTCGCCAAAGCCCGCGTCATCATCGGACGCACTGCCAAGCGGCCCGACTGCTTTTCGGCGCAGGGACTCCGCTATATTCACCTGAATTGTCCGGCGCTCTTGTCGGTGCCTCACGTCAAAGAGGTGCCAAAGGGAAAGCGGATCGAACGGATCGGCTTTTCCATTCAATTGCCGGAGGAGACCGGGTTGGTGAATCAATCTTGCCCGGCGTCGCAAGCAAAGCTGGCTCGGGAGATTTTGTTGGAATTGTCGGGGAAGTATAGTGTTGAAGTCATCGCCCATCACAAGACCGAGTATTTCCATTTCCTGAATGCGCTGCGGGGATGCGAAATTCCAGTGCTCTTTTCCTCATTCTATGAGGATCTGCACGATATTTATCGGCGTTGCGATCTGGTGGTTACGACCCGACTCCATGCCAGTCTGTTCGCCAATGGGCATGGCATTCCCGGCATCATCATCAACGATACCGACCGGCATACTCACACGCTGGAAGGCTTTCCTCATTCGGTCTGGGTCAATTCACGGGAGGAATTCCGGCACGAATTCGAAAGAGTGTGCGCACTCGATCTGGCCGGTGTGGCGGCTGAAGCCGCGGAATTTAAGAAGAATTTGACGGCCTCTTATGTCGCCGCCCTGACCGCCCCGTTGCGCGCGAAGTTCCAATCGCCGGAGTGTCAGTTTGATTCGGAAACCGTCCTTCAGACGCTTTGCGAAGGGAAGGTCAAGGAGCGCGTCAGCAGCATCATCGCGCGGTTGGAAATGGACTATTGGCTGGAGCGCAACTTGCCGCGATACTCCGATCATGCCACGCCGTGGTTCGACGCGGTCGTGTTCCTCAACTGGTACGCCCACACTTTTCAGCCAGCCCATTACCTGGAAGTTGGCGTCCGCCGCGGGCGGTCGCTGTCACAAGTTCTGGCTGAGTCGCCGGCCACCTTGGCGTACGGCTTTGATCTCTGGATCGCCGATTACGGCTCGGTGCCCGGGAAAGGCATCCGCACGGCCAACCCCGGACCTGATTTTGTGCGAGCCGAATTGGCAAAGGTTGGCGTCACCGCCAAACCCATTCTGATCTCTGGAAACTCGCATGATACATTGCCCCGGTTTTTCCGCGATGCGCGGAATCCCGCGTGGTTTGAATTGATCCTGGTTGACGGCGACCACACCAGGGACGGAGCGCGGCTGGACCTGGACATCGCCTTTGAGCATCTCGCACCCGGAGGCGCTCTGGTTTTCGACGATATCCGTCATCCGGAGTGTGGCGGCTTGGGATCTTTGTGGGAAGAATACAAAAAGAAATTCGTTGACTATCTGTTCATTGAAGACGCCTCTGGAACTGGCACAGGCGCGGCCTTTCGTCCGCCCTTCGACCGCCTGCGGTCGCTGGTGAAGAAAGAACCGCCTGACGCCGCCTCGAGGATCAAACCGGCGCCGGCACGGGTCGCCGAGTCCGCCGCCCCGCCCCAGCCTCCGGACTTCCTGGCTCTGCCAATTCACTTCTTCACCATAGTCCTTAACGGAAGGCCTTTCATTGAGCATCACATCAATGTCTTCAAACAACTGTCCTGCCAGTGGCACTGGCATGTGATCGAGGGAATGGCGGAACAAAATCATGACACCGCCTGGAGCAAGGCGACGGGTGGAAAGGTCACCCCAAACCTCCATCGCAACGGCCTGAGCATGGATGGCACCACCGAGTATCTGGACGATCTGGCCCGGCGGTTTCCGGGCCGGGTGACGATATACCGCAAGCAGGCCGGAGCCTTTTGGGATGGGAAATTGGAAATGGTCAACGCCCCATTGTTTAATATATCCGGCGAGTGCCTGCTGTGGCAGGTGGACGCCGATGAGCTTTGGACGGCGGACCAAATCCAAGCCGCGCGGAAGTTGTTTCTTTCGTCTCCGGAAAAGACGGCGGCCTTTTATCTGTGTCACTACTTTGTTGGCAAATATCTGGTCATCACCACGCGAAACACTTACGGCAACCATCTGGATCGCGAGTGGGTTCGCACCTGGCGCTTTTGTCCCGGTGACAGGTGGACATCCCATGAACCGCCGTTGCTCTGCCGCCCTTCACAGGCGGGGGAATGGCGGGATGTGGCGGGATTGAACCCGTTGCGTCATCCCGAGACGGAGGCAGCGGGCCTGGTTTTCCAGCATTTTGCTTACGCCACCGCGGCCCAGCTCGCCTTCAAGGAGACTTACTACGGATACATCTGGGCCTTGAGCCAGTGGCGGCGATTGCAGGCCCAGACCCGGTTTCCCGTGCGATTGGCCGATTTCTTCAGTTGGGTCGAGGACGGCGCCGAGGTCAATACGATCGAGTCGCAGGGCATCGTTTCCCTCGCGCCGGACGCCTGGTTCGCCAACGCGGCGTCCATCGTCCCGCCCGCTCCCGAGCCGAAGAGAATTCTCTTTGTGCGCACCGATTCGATCGGCGATGCCGTTCTCGCCTCCTGCCTGTTGGAACCGCTCCGCCGGCGGTTCCCGCAAGCTCAGATCGCGGTGCTTTGCCAGGAACACATTGCCGAACTGTTCGCCGCATGTCCGCATGTTGATAAGACGATCTGCCTGGACATTGCCAGACTCGAGCAAAGCCAGCAGTACAATGCGCGGAAGTGGTGGAAGCTGGGGAAAAGAACTCACTATGCCAGACTGCGGCAGAACCAGGCTTACGAAGAGTCCGTCCTGGCCGGGGTCAGGGCCTTTGCGCCGGACCTAATCTTGAACTCCGTTTTCTCCCGTGCGGCGATTGTTGAGGCTTTACTTGTCAAACTAATAGGCATCCGGGCCATCGGGATGAAAGGTGATTTGGCCAACATCTCCCGCGAGAAACGGGAGGAGGCAGATGCGCTCTATGAGCGGTTGATTGAGAGTCAGGATAAGCACACAACGGAGATGGAACATCACCGCGATTTTCTCAGGGGGCTGGGGATTCACACGGCGAATTTGCAGCCGGTGGTTTGGACAACGCCCGCGGACGAGTCGGCCGCCGCGGACTTTTTCCAAAAGCACCAACTTGATCCCTCCCGCACCGTCGCGCTGTTTCCCTGTTCCCAGTTCGAGATCAAGGTCTATCCTCACTTTGGGAAGGCGTTGCAGGGTTTGGCCGGTTTTCATTTTCTCATTTTCGGAGGCGCCGATGTTGCGCAAACCTGTCAGCAGCTCGAGAGAGAGCTTCCCGGACCGGTCAACAACCTGGCCGGACATACCACGTTGGGGAGGATGGCCGCGCTCATCCGCCGATGTCGGTTATTCGTGGGAGTGGACTCCTGCGGCGCGCATATCGCCTGCGCTGTGGGGGTTCCAAACGTCGTGGTATTGGGTGGGGGCTTTTTTGGCCGGTTCCTGCCCTACTCACCCTTAACGTCCGTGGCGGCGCTGCCGTTGGAATGTTTTGATTGCAACTGGCTGTGTCCGTACCCGCGCAGCCATTGCGTCAAGGACCTTGCGCCCGAAGTAATTGCCCGGGCCATTGCGGAAACGCTGGCAAAGCCGGCCAGCCGTCCCCGGTTGTTCGCACAACAAGATGAGGCCCCCGGGAGGACCTCGCCCCCGCGTGGGGCAGACGTCGGGCGCTTTGTGCCTGCGGGTCGTCTGGAAATTGAAATCGTCCGTGTGGCTCGCTAAGTCGCCGCGCGTCCCGCCTTGATTCAGCTTGGTCTTCCTGCCTTCCAAGGCAGGCGTCAGTTCTCACCTTTTAAAGTCCCCTGTTTTCCCTTGGCTGCAAGTGTCAGGTAACAGGCAAGTTTCGCAGGCGCGGAGTGTCTGCATTTCACGGCAATGTCCAGCCAACCGGCTCCAAAATTGCGGCACTTGCCGGCAAGGGGCGGCAAGGGGTCAAACCGTAGCTTTGTCCATCGCGGGAGTGGATAGTTGCGGCTGCCTTCGGAAAGTCACTGCGCATTTCTAACGCCGATCGAGTCCGGATTCAGGATGCTGTTTATGGTGGCGCACGACCGTGATGCGGATGCCGCCGGAGATTTCCCGAAAGAGGAAGTGATAGGGGAAACGCCTCAAGTTGACCCGCCGCCTGTCCCGCGACTGGAAATGAAAGTGTTGCGGGTGGGCGGCGGCTCGCTGGATGAAGGCGTTTAACTCCTCCCAAAACTCGTCGCCCAGCCGGCTGTTGATGCTGTCGTAGTGCCGCAGAATCCTTGAGACGTCTCCCTGAACAGCCGGGTGATAGACCCCGCTCATCTGCCTCTTTGCTCTTGGACGCGGCGGACGAACTCCTCATGCGAAATCGCGGTCACCTGCCCCGAATCCATCTCCCGCTCGCGCTGCTCAACCTCCTCATCCGCCACGTCCGTTCCCGGCGGCGGCAATGTGTCGAGCAGTTTTGCGGCCAGCGAGGCCCGGGCACGATCGGGAAGCGCAAGTGCTTCTTGCTCAATTTCCGCGAGTTTCATTACCACACCTTACAACCCACGGTACGCATCCGCAAGTTCGGACCACCCCGCAGCCACCATTCGTCCCATTCTTCCCATTTCAGCCTTTCAGCGTTTGTCCTTCGGCAGCCAAACCGGCTCTTTGGCCAAACTATTTTCAATTTTGTACATGTGTAAAATCTGTACCCGCCCCTCCTAACCACCGTATTCACAACGGTTTAGACAGGGTCCGAACCCCATTTTTCGCCCAAAAAATCGTCCGTACCGTACGGAGACGCTTTTTTCAAACCCATGCCATAATGGTCCCATGATGATGAATAGTGAAATTGGAATAGTCCCTGTAGCGGTGGTCTGCGACCGCCGCCGAATGAACTCAAAGCACCCAACCGAGTTTTGGACTGCTGGAGTATTCGGTTTTCCAATAATTCCGTCCATCCCGTCCATTCCGTCCACATCACCCACCCAATTCCCATCAGTCAAACCCAGCTTCCCGCGCCGTCGCCTCACACCAAAGCCGCTGGCGACGGCGGAAGCTGCGCGAGGGCGGGTCATACCGGGTCAAAGCCAGTCAAACCGGGTCAACGCGTTTTTCAATCGCTATCGTCCAAGCCAGACTCCCACCCGCCACACCATATATTGTGGCTTGCCTGTCATGATGCACAACCAATGGGGGTTGCGCCTGTCTAAGACACCACCGCGGACAGGTAATCCGCAATCCGCGATTGCAGTCAATTCCACTTATTTCCACCTGGTTCCACTTAATTCCACTTAATTCCACTTCGAGCCCGTTCCTTTTTCACCCCATCCAATCAAGGCTAATCAAGCCTAATCAAGGTCAATCAAGGTCAATAAACCCAGATAGAGGCGCATTTTATGACGCGAAACTACATCCCTTCGATCAACCCAAACGGCTTCTGGAGCTACTCTGCCAAACGTCGTTTTCAGGGCCGACGGGAGCGCCGGTCATTCCTCGGCATGGGAGAGTTTCGCAAGAACGCTGAAGTCCTCCAGCGTCGTGGTGTCGCCTTTGATGTCATCACCGACGGCGATTTGCTTGAGGAGACGCCGCATGATCTTGCCGGAACGGGTCTTGGGGAGCGAATCGGCAAAGCGAATGTCGTCGGGCTTGGCGACCGAGCCGATCTCGTGGGCCACATGGGCGCGAAGTTCGTCGCGGATGGCAGGGGAGGCAAAAATGCCGGTCTTAAGGGTCACGAAGGCAACCAGGGCCTGCCCTTTCATTTCGTCGGGACGGCCAACAACGGCGGCTTCGGCGACTTTCACGTTGCTGACCAGGGCGCTTTCGACTTCCGCCGTGCCGATGCGATGCCCGGCTACGTTGAGCACGTCGTCGATGCGCCCGACGATCCAGTAATAGCCGTCCTGGTCCCGGCGGCAGCCGTCGCCGGTGAAATAGGCGCCTTTGACCTCGCGCCAATAGGTGTTCATAAACCGTTCCGGGTCGCCCCAGACGCCGCGCAACATGCCGGGCCACGGGCGGCGGATGACCAGCTTGCCGCCGGAGTTGTTCGGGACGGGCAGGCCCTGATCGTTGACGACTTCGGGCAGGACGCCGAAAAACGGCAGGGTCGCGCTGCCGGGCTTGGTTGGGGTCGCTCCGGGAAGCGGAGAGATCATGATCGCGCCGGTCTCGGTCTGCCACCAGGTGTCCACAATAGGACAGCGGTTTTGGCCGATCACTTCGCGGTACCACATCCAGGCTTCCGGGTTGATCGGCTCGCCGACGGTGCCGAGAAGGCGCAGGGAGCTGAGATCGTGCTTGGCGGGCCATTGGGTGCCCCATTTCATAAAGGCGCGGATGGCAGTCGGCGCGGTGTAGAGGATGCTCACGCGGTACTTGGCGACCATGTGCCAAAAGCGGTCCGGCTCGGGGAAATTGGGCGCGCCCTCGTACATGAAAGTAGTTGCGCCGTTGGCCAGCGGGCCATACACCACGTAGCTGTGGCCGGTGACCCAGCCGACATCGGCGGTACACCAATACACATCCTCGGGGCGGAGATCGAAGATGAGTCGCGTGGTGAGTTTGGCGCTGAGCAGCCAGCCGGCGGTCGTGTGCAGGATGCCCTTGGGCTTGCCGGTCGAGCCGCTAGTGTAAAGTATAAAAAGCGGGGCTTCGCTGTCCATTTCCGCCGCTGGGCAATCGGCGGAGACGTATTCCAACTCGCGGTGCCACCAGAGGTCGCGGCCTTCCTGGACGTGGATGTCGTTGCGGGCGCGGCGCAGGACGATGACGTAGCGCACGGTGGCGGCGAGGAGGCGGCCGGCGGCGTCTTTGAGAAGGAGCGCCTCGTCCACATTCTTCTTCAGCGGGACGATGCTGCCCCGGCGGAACCCGCCGTCGGCGGTGATGACGAGTTTTGCGTGGCAGTCGAAAATGCGGTCGGCCACGGATTGGGCGCTGAAACCGCCAAAGACAACCGAATGAACGGCGCCAATGCGGGCGCAGGCGAGCATGGCTATTGCGGCTTCCGGAACCATCGGCAGGTAAATGATGACGCGGTCACCCTTCTGGATGCCGCGCCGTTTGAGGACGTTGGCAAAGAGGCAGACTTCGCGATGAAGTTGCTGATAGGTGAGCGTGCGCTCTTCGCCGGCCTGGCCGGGGCCGGCGGGTTCGCCTTCCCAAATCAAGGCCGCCTTATTGGCTGTCGGAGTGCCGAGATGCCGGTCCAGACAATTATAGCTGGCATTGAGCCGGCCGCCGACAAACCACTTGGCATCCGGCAATTTCCATTGGAGGACTTTCTTCCACGGCTTGAACCAGACCAGTTCGGCGCGTGCCTGGCGACCCCAGAAGGCGGCGGGGCGCTGGATGGATTCGCGGTAGAGTTTGCGATACTGGGCCAGGGAGCGGATGTGGGCGCGCGCGGAAAAAGACTCCGGCGGCGGGAACACGCGTTCCTCGCCGGGCGCGGCGGCAGGGTGGGAGGAATTGCCCTCGCCAAAAGCATGGAGGGCGGAGCCTATGGTGGTGGTATCAGACAAATTCTCAGACATGGAAGAAGGTAGCGTATGAGTGACATTCTGTCGAGTGGAAGAGGACTGATCGGTCCTATCCGACTGATCGGTCGCATCGGGCCAATGCAAAGCCCCCTGCCGTCGCGGCTCGCAAAAAGTGTTTTCAGTTGGGCCGGGATTGCGCACCATGCCCTTCTGAAAAAGTTCTCGTTCAACCACGGTTCGGCGGTCCGCTATTCGCTGGCGGCGGGCGGCGGACTTTTGTTGAGCGCGGCCTTTCCCAATTTCGGCCTGGCAGGGGCAGCGGGGGCGGCGTGGGTTGCGCCCGGACTGATTTTGTTCAGCGCGCTGGGCTGCGGCGGCGGGCGCGCGTTCCGGCTGGGGTTCGCGGGCGGGCTGGCGCATTTTTTGAGTTCGCTCTACTGGTTGCTGGCCATACCGTACACTTTTCACGGCATCCCAATCGCCCCCGGCGCCGGCTGGCTTTCTTTGAGCGCGTATTGCGCGCTGTTTCCCGCGCTGTGGGTCTGGCTTTGCTGGAGGATTTCCCCGTCTCGCGCGGGCGCGGAGATTGCGCCGGCGGAGGCGGAAACGGGATCGAGCCGGACGCTCGACGCTACAACATACCGGGCGGCGGTGGACAGGTTTCTTGTCGCGGGGCGGCTGGCGCGGGGAGTTTGGTTTTTTGAGTGCGCGTTAATCTGGGTGGCGCTGGAAATGGCGCGCGGCCGGTTGTTGACAGGCTTTCCGTGGAACTTCGTGGGCGCGTCGCAATTTAAAATGTTGCCGCTGATTCAAATCGCGTCGGTGACAGGGGTTTACGGGGTGTCGTTCCTGGTGGTCTGGATGTCGGTGGCGCTGGTGAGTGCGCTGCTGGCTTTGACGCGCAAGCCGCAATTGGGAGCATGGGGCGAAGCGGGTTTGCCCCTGCTGTCCGTGGCGCTGCTGGCCAGTTTTGGCAAGGTCAAAGTGGCGAATATCGAGACCGCCCCCGGGCTGCTTAATGTGGCGCTGGTGCAGCCGTCCTTTGCCCAGACCGTAATCTGGGACGAGGCCGAGGATGAAACTCGATTCAAGCAGATGATCGCGCTGTCCGAGTCGGCGCTGGCGGATAAATCGAGCCGGTTGCTGATCTGGCCGGAAGGGGCGATTTCGGCCTTAACTCGGGAACACCTGGCCGCGCTGGCCGGGCTGACGGCGCGGCACGGCGTCTGGCTTCTGGCCACGGTGGACCTGGCGGAGACGGCGGCCGGGGGCCGCACGGAGTATTTCAACAGCAGCATCCTGATCAATCCCGAGGGCGACGTGACGGGAATATATCACAAGCGGCGGCTGGTGATTTTTGGGGAATATGTTCCGCGGTGGCTGGCGCTCTTGAAATGGGTCACGCCGATTGGGGATGGGTTCACGCCCGGAAAGGAGTCGGCGCAATTCGCGATGAAGAATCCGGACGCGCGGTTTTCCCCGTTGATCTGTTTTGAAGACATGTTTGGGGAGGAAGCGCGCGAGCACACTGCGCTTGACACTGATTTTCTCGTGAACCTGACCAACGACGGCTGGTTTGGGAACGGGGCGGCAGGCTGGCAACAGGCCGCCATGGCGGTTTTCCGCGCGGTGGAAAATGGCGTCCCGCTGGTGCGCTGCACGAACAACGGCCTGACTTGCTGGATTGACGCCCAGGGGCGGCTGCGCAAGATCTTTTCCGTCGCGGGCAATGTGTACGGGGCCGGTTTTATGACGGCGGACATTCCGTTGCGGTCGGCCGCCGAAGAGGGCCGCACGTTTTACAATCTGCACGGCGACTGGTTCGGCTGGGGATGTTGCGGGATGAGCCTCTGTTTTTGCGTGGGAAGCCTCTCACGGCGTCGGCGGGTGCCTTGAAGCCAGGCCCCTCTTGATCCTACTCTTACTCTTAATCCTAATCCTAATCTCTTCTTCTTGACAATGGAGATTAGGATTAAGAGTAATAAAGCTACAATTAGTGACTCATCAACTGCTCCACTTCATCCGGTTCGATGGGGATATTCTCCATCAGGTCGGCGTTGCCGCCATCGCGCACGAGGATGTTGTTTTCCAGGCGGATGCCAAACCCTTCTTCGCGGATGTAGATGGCCGGTTCGACGGTGAGCACCCAGCCAGCCTGGATGGGTTCCACCGTGATGGCCGAGTCATGCACGTCCAGTCCCAGCGGATGACCGGCGCCGTGCATGAAGTACTTGCGGAAGGCCTTGTTGTCGGGGTCTTGCCGCTTGATCTCCGCCAGGCTCAGCAACCTTAAGTCAACCAGCTCCTTTTCCACCAATTGATCCGCCTCTTTCTGCCAGTCACGCGGCAACTTCCCCGGCGTCGCTGCGCGGCTCAAGGCCCGCAGCACGCGCAACACCGCCTGGTACACCTGCTTTTGCCGCCGGGAAAATCGGCCGCTCACAGGAATCGTCCGCGTCATGTCGGCATTGTAGTTGGCGTAACTGGAGGCCACATCGAGCAGGAGCAACTGCCCTTTCCGGCAACGCTGGTCGTTCTGCGTGTAATGCAGCGCGCAGGCGTTCAGTCCCGATGCGATGATCGGGTTGTAGGCGAAACGGCCGCCCCGGCGGATGAACTCGTGGGAGAACTCGGCTTCCACCTCCATTTCTTCGACACCCGGTTTGACGAAACGGCAGACGCGCCGGAACCCGGCTTCGGTGATGTCGCAGGCCTTGCGGATCAGGGCGACTTCAAAATCCAACTTGACCGCGCGCAAGCGGTGCAGGAGCGGGGCCAGGCGGCGGTATTCGTGCAGGGGATAGCGTTCCTGAACGTCCTTGATGAAGCGGGCGTCGCGGGTTTGGACGACGATCTGCGCGCGAGTGTGCTCATTGGTATTGAGCCAGACGACGGAGCACTCGCACATCAGGCGGTGGAAGAGCGACGGGAAATCCGGCAGCCATTCCACCCGCTCCACCCCGGAAATTTCCCGCGCCTCCTCCTTGGTCAGCTTGTGGCCCTCCCAGGTTTCCAGGAGCGGATTGGGCTGGCGCAGGAACAATATCTCGCGCTGCTTCGGGTCGTGGGCGTCCGGATACAACAGCAGGAGGCTTTCCTCCTGTTCAATGCCTGTCAGATAAAAGAAGTCGGAGTTTTGTTGCAGCGGCAGCACAGCGTCGCCGTTGAGCGGGAGAACATCGTTGGCATTGAGAGCCGCCAGCGCATTGGGAGGCAGGCATTTGCTCAAATTGGCCCGGTTCAGCCGGAACAATTCCTTGTTGATCGGCGCGTATCGCATTGTGCGTTCATCCTGCCCGCTCCAGGTCCAATCTGCAATCCGTAATCCGTCCGGGCCATGCGGCTCCTTGGCAGGTGCATTCCGGTTCTTAATCCTAATCCTAATCTTAATCTTAATCTCTCCGAGTTAGATTAGGATTAAGATTAGGATTAGGAGTAAGGAAGGACCGGGCCGAAAGCAGCATGCCCCCCGCGTTCATTTGGCGCGATGCTGGAGGTAGGTGCTCCAGAGGTTGCTCTGAACGTAGAGCTCCAGCCAGACGCCGGGACGCAATTCATACAGGCCGGTCATAATGCCGGCTTTGTCCGGGTCCACGTCGGGTTCGAGCCGCGCGGAGAGGATTGTCAGAGGGGGATACGGCTCGGCGGGCAGGTGGTCGGCGCCCAGTTCGGCGGGGTAGGCGTCTTCCAAGAGCCAGCGGTTAAGGCGTATCAGGTCCTGGCCGCGCGGGTTCTGGCGGAGGAGTTCGCCGGTTTCGGGGTGCAGATGAACTTGTTGAAAACGGTTGGAATCGTAGATGGACGGCCCGGTGATAATGCGGTTGAGATTGGTCACCAGGATGGATTCCAGATAGGCGGGGCCGCCATTGGCAGGATGGGCCGCGTCCAAATTGTTGGTGAGGCCGGACTCGAGGAGGAATTTGGAAACGGGATCGGAGTTTGCCCGGACCTTCTTGACAAAGGCATCCACGTCCTGGATTTCGGCCGGGAGGAATTTGGAAAAGCCCGGCACGTTTTCGAAAAAGCCGGCGGCATTGTAACGGCGCAAGTACCAGGGCAAGGGCCAATAATCGGAGTCCGGCGCAATGACACTAATGGGTAGATGGCGGTCGTCGGGCGACGCCGCGGCCACGGCGTCCACTTTGGCTGTCAGTTCGAGGAGATTCGGCAGGGTTTGGGAATAGACCCAGGGGTTGCGCGGATCGGCCGAGTAGCGGGAGTTGATGGCGGACTGCCAGGCCTGGACGGCGAGTTGGGCCGCGCCTGTCGCTAATATAATACCGGCGGCGATTTTCAGCCGCCGCCCCATCAGGCCCGCCGTGAGCGCGGAGGCCCCGACGCCCGCCAGAAGAATCGCGCCGTGCCAAAAGCCCAGGGCGCTCCAGGGCGTCTTGTAGGGGAGCGCGGTGTAAATGGCCGCGAGGATGACGGTGTAAAGAAGAATGAAGCGCACGAGAGGTCGGCTTGCGCCGGGCAATTGGCGGCGGCCAAAGGCGGCGATGCCCGCGCCGACAGCCAGGAGCAGAATGAGGGCTTCGCTCCAAATCGGCCCGCCCGCACGGTGAAAGAACAAAAGGCGCTCCCAGTAAAAGCTCCATTCGTGAATATGAGGTGAAGCGCCTTTGACGCGCTGGAACCAAATCAGGTAGGTCCGCGCGGCGTCGAGCAGGCCGGCCGGGTTGGAAAAGAAGGAGGAAAACAGGAGCGCCGCGACGGCCAGCCAGACCAGGGCCGCAGCTGCAAGGTGGGCCGGATTGAAGAGCTTCTTGTCCAGGGGCGTTGCGGGCGCGGGAGGGCGGAGCCATTCGTTGAGGAGCAACGCGCCCATCACTGCGGCGATGTTGAAAATGAAGGTCTCTTTGGTGGCCTGCATCAACCCGAAGGCTGCACCGGTGAGAAGAATCCAAGCAATTTTTGCCGTTTGGCAATAGCGCCATCCCGATGCGAGGGCCAGAAAGCTAAAGAAGACGAAGAGTGTCTCGTGAATATAGTCGCGGCTGTAATAGACCATGACGGGCGAGACGGCGGTGAGGAGGGCGGCGGCGAGAGTGGCTTTCGGCCCGAGGCCGTCGGAGACGAGAAAGAGCAGCAGCACGAGGCCGACACCGAAAAGGGCGGTGAGGGAGCGGAGGCGGGCTTCAGAGAAGCGCGCGAAATTCCCGGCAAGGGTCAGTTTTTCCCAAACGAGGGTCGAGTAAGCGAGGGTGGGGCCGTGGAATTCGACAGGGTCGTAGCGGTATCCTGCTCCGTCCCACAAATTGCGGAATTTGATGGCGTTGACGGCTTCATCGTTGTGCATGGGCCGGCTGTCCAACTGGACGGTGCGCAGGCCCAAAGCAAGAAGGGCCGCGAGTAACAGCCACAACGAGAAGCCTTTGGTCATTTGGCAGGCCGCCCGTAAACCTCCACCTCGGTGTATTCATTGAAGGTGCCGCCGGTGCTGCCGTTGGAGTAAAGGCGGACGTAACGGGCCTTGGCACCCTTGGCGTCAACCAGCTTGCCTTCGTTGGTTTCGAAATACTCGCGGTTGGTTCCGATGCCGAGGCTGGCCTTGTTTTCGACATCGTTGTTAAAAAGTGTGCGCACATTTTGGGCCGCAGTAAAATCGGGGCCATCGGCCACCTGGACAACGACATCGTGATAGACCTTTATCTTGTCGTAAGCGTGCCAGACGACGATGGCAAAAATCTCCTGCGTGCTGCCCAAGTCAATTTGCACCCACTGGACACCGCGATGGAGGATGACCACATTGTCCTCGTCGCTGGAGTTCTTTTCGCCGTCAGTGATTTTTGCGAGATCTTCGGGGGCGGCGTTGGTGACGCTGCTGGTGACTTTTTTGTGGAGGGCGACATTGGTAACACCTGCGGGCGCGGGGAAGTGCGGGCGATTGGTGTTGACGTCAATGTTGGGATCCGGCTTGTTGTTTGGGGGAGTGCCTATAAAAACTGGAGGGCCGTTTGTGATGGGCAGCGGAACGAGGTCTTCCGCGCGGGAGGAGGAACTCGCGCTCAGCCAGGCAAGGCACAGGATCAAGCAGAGCGGCAAGCGGCGGCAACGATGGTTCTTTAGAATTGCATTCATGGGGTTATGTAAGCCAATCCGGGCGCGAAAGCCAAGCTACTTTGTCCGGCTGTGTTTGAGGAAGGCATCGAGCTGCGCGGGATGGGTGCGCCAGAAACGGACCAGCTTGGAGAAGATCTGAAGCGTTTCCGGTTTGAGATGGTGTTCGATGGCCTCGACCTCCTGCTGCACCGTGTCGGGACTCAAGCCGAGAAGATTGAGCATTTCGGTGAGGGTTTGATGGCGGACTTTGATGTGGGTGGCGACGGCCTGTCCCCGTGAGGTCAGGGTGAAGCCGCGGTATTTTTCGTAGTTCACAAATCCGCGCGCGGCCAGGCGGCGGACCATGTTGGACACGGCCGATTTGCTCAGGCCCAGCGAATCGGCGATATCGGTCACGCGGGCGTAGCCCTTCCGGTCCACCAGCTCCTGAATGCGCTCCAGGTGGTCTTCGGTGGATTCGGAGCGTCCGTGCGCGGCGGGCGGCGTTGTGCTTTGTTTGGCTTTCACTGCCTGTTGTATAGCAACAGGGGCGGGGGATGGCGAGCTTTTCCCGAAAGCAGGCAACCGCCATGCCAGCCCCCAACGCTCCAATGTTCCCTCTACCAGCCTTGGGTTGCGAGGGGGAAACCCCGGTTACACCCGCTACACCGCTACATTACCTATGAAAATCGGCTGGTTTCCGACCCGCTACACAACTGCTACACCCCGCCACATTTCTACCCGTTCCATCAGCGTTGCTGCCGGTATTTTAAGCGCCTGTGCCAGTTGGCAAAGCATACGGATTGAGTTTTCGCCCTAAGGCTGACAGGCTGTTGTGCGACAGGCTGCTAGACAAAACCCCATGGATCTGACAGGCTGCCTACATCATGAATGTGAGCGAAACAGCATTCCCCCACGTACGTAGAATTATCTGTGGACTCAGTGCCGCGTTGGTGTCGAGCACGGTGGCGATAGCGGCGGCTGTGGAGGCGCAACCGGGCGTTCCGGCCGAACCGGCCCGGCGCGCGCCGCAGACGCAGATGGGCATCACGCAACTTTCCAATGACAAGCTCGATTGGTTGCTGGATGCCAAACTAGGGATGTTCATCCACTGGGGCCTGTACTCGGGGCCGGGACACGGGGAATGGTACATGGAGCATCAGGGTATATTGCCAGAGAAGTACCGCCAGTTCGCCTTCCCGGACAGTGGCGAGGCCTATTTCGATGCCGCCGATTATCACCCGGAAGCCTGGGCGAAGCTTGCGAAGGATGCAGGCATGAAGTGGATGTGCTTGACCGCGCGGCACCACGATGGCTTCTGCCTGTTCGACAGCCCCCATCCCAACGCGTTCACGAGCATGCAGACCCTGCACCGGGACTTGGTTGCGGAGTATGCGAAGGCGTGCCGTGACGCCGGCTTAAAGGTCGGCATCTATTACTCGCCGCTAAGTTGGCGGTATCCCGGCTATTACGACGTGACCGGCAGCAATTGCCTCCCCAACAAATTCGGCTATAAGACCGATGCGTCGCACTTGGAGAGCGCCCGGTTGATGAAGGAGGAAAACTACGCCGACGTCAAGAAGCTCCTGACCGGCTATGGCGAGTTTGACCAGATCTACTGGGATGGAGGCTGGCTGGGCCAACACGGCTCGGACGCGGATGGCGCCTACTTCCACGAGCCTGGCAAGTACCTCGAGCCCGCGAATCGCTGGCCTGTCGGCGGCCAATATCTGGATATCGAAGAGGGGACGGGCAAAGCCCTGGGAATCATGGGGATGGTGCGCAAGTATCAGCCGCAGGCGATTGCCAACCCGCGCTACGGCTGGATGGGGGACATCACCGAGGAAGAAGGCTCGTACGAGACCACGGGGAAGATCCGCAGCAGCGTGATCTGTGAAAAGGATGTGACCATGCAGAATGGCGACTGGGGTTACAACGCCCAATCCATCGCGAGGGGCGACGTGATGACGCGAGATCAGCTCGTGCGCTATCTGGCCAACTGCGTGGTTCGCAACATGGTGTTGTTGGTCAGCGTGGGGCCGGACAGACACGGCGTGATTCCCGACTTGGAGCAGAAGCGCCTCCGGGAGGTGGGCGAATGGACGGCCAAGATGGGGGAGGCCATCTACAGCACCCGCGGCGGACCCTGGGAGCCGGTGGACAGGCAGTATGGCTATTGCTACAAGGGGTCGGTGGTGTATGTGCATCTCTTGAAGGAATACGCCGGGAATACGTTCAAAATGCCGCCGCTTGGCGCATTGCGCGTCAAGAAGGTATCTGAGGTTTATACGGGCCGGTTGCTGCCGCACGAAGGGGACCAGGCGGTGACGATTCGCGACATTGACCGAACGGCCTCACCCGCTGATACGGTCGTTGCAGTCACCTTCGATGCCGAGATTCGGAGTGTTTGGAAGTAGGCATGCCGGCCGCTTTGGCGGCGCCACCTGGGAAGGATGGGAAAGTTATTAGGGTAGAAACATTTTATTTGCGGTAATATATTTTTTGTTGTAAATAGGCAGGGTGACTGGAAATAACTTTGCCAATTGTGCCGGAGGGCGCGGCCGTTAAATGGAGAAGCCGCCGCAAACGGATGTTCGCCCCGCAAGCACAGAGGATGCGGCGCCGCCGCCTCCCGGCTCGATGTCGCTGGAAGGGATGCACGGGAGCGTGGAGGTGCCGCACCATGCGGCCGGCTTCTGGCGGCAATGGCGGGCGTACGTCGGGCCGGCGATTCTGGTCAGCGTGGGCTATATGGACCCCGGCAATTGGGGCACGGACTTGCAGAGCGGGGCGCAGTTTAAATTCGGGCTTTTGTGGGTGGTGGGCCTGGCGAGCCTGATGGCGATTTTCATGCAGGTCATCTCGTCGCGTTTGGGGGTGGCCACCGGGAAGGACCTGGCCCAGTGCTGCCGGGATTGGTATCCGCGGTGGACGCGATGGCCGAACTGGCTGTTCTGCGAATTGGCCATCGGGGCGTGCGATCTGGCGGAGGTGCTGGGCAGCGCGGTCGCCATCAACATCATGTTCCACATTCCGCTCTTTTGGGCGGTCATCATCACCGGGCTGGATGTGTTGCTGCTGCTGGCCCTGCAACGGTTTGGGGTGCGGACCATCGAGGCGATTGTACTGTTGCTGGTAGTGACCATCGGGGTGTGCTACTACATTGAAATCTTCGTTCTTCCCCAGATTCACCCCGGTTTTGCGGAACTGGGGAAGGCCCTGTTCACGCCCTCGATTCGCCAGGAAGGGATGCTTGTCGCGGCCATCGCCATTATCGGGGCGACCGTGATGCCGCACAACCTTTACCTGCACTCGGCGCTGGTGCAAAGCCGCGACTTTAAGAAGGATGAAGCTTCCAAGCGCACCGCCATCCGGTTTAATGCGATTGACTCGGTGGCGGCGCTGACGGTCGCCTTCTTCGTTAACGCGGCCATCATGGTATTGGCGGCGATGGTCTTCTATGGAAAGACCAGCGTCACGGTGGCGGGCGGCCAGGTCGTCGCGTTCAGCCCTGACAGCGACTGGATTCGCATTGCGTCGCTGACGCTGGCGCCGTTGTTGGGGACGGCGGTTGCGAGCGGGTTGTTCGTGGTCGCATTGCTGGCCAGCGGACAGAGCAGCACGATCACGGGAACGCTGGCCGGGCAGGTGGTTATGGAAGGCTTTATGCACTGGCGACTCAGGCCCTGGCTGCGCCGGATCATCACCCGCGCGCTGGCGATCATCCCGGCGGTCCTGATCATTGGGCTTCGCGGGGACAGCAGCGTGACCGATCTGATCAACTTGAGCCAGGTGGTGCTGGCGCTTCAACTTCCGCTGGCGATGTTTCCATTGCTTCATTTTACCAGTTCCCGCAAGCGGATGGGCGTGTGGAAGAATGGCTGGTTCCTGCTGATCGCAGGCTGGGCAAGCGCGATTCTGATTACGGTGATGGACGTCATTGCATTGCCGGACTCGCTGAAATCGGCCTGGCATGTGATCGTGGGGAAGTGAGAGGGGATTGGGGATTGGGGATTGCGGATTTTCAACAGAAGGTAACGAAGGCAACGAAGTCACGATTCTGAATCAAGGTTCCGCCGTTATCCTCGTTTGCTTCCACCCGATATGCTTGACACATTGTGTGATTGACAGCAATCAAAAGGAAAAGAGGGTGAAGCCCATGAGGTCGGAGACGGCGTCCAACTGCATCAGGTAGCCGGGGACGGCTTCGATGGGCAGGGATTCGGCCAGCGCATCATATTCTTGGTCGAGGACGGCCATTCCGGGGGAACGGGACACAGCTTTGTGGAAATGAAAGGCGGGATTATTGACGGGCCACGCGCCAGGCTCAAGGGAGACGGGAGCGATGAGGGTAATTTCGGCGTGAAAAATCTGGTGTTCGGGCCAGGTCAAACCGAGGGGCATCGAGCGGGCGGAGACGACCGGCTTTCGCGTGGCGCGCTCAACGTTGTAGGAGTAAAACCGGCAGACAAATCCTGGGCCTGTCGGCACGGGACTCCAGATTTTGGGGATCTGAAAATACGAAGTCACCACCACTTTGTTGGCTTTTTCGTCGTCCGCATACTCCAGCGGGGCCGGGGCGGTGATGCCGGGATAAAGGGCGGCGAAGGCGTTCAAATCGTCGGTGGCGATGGTGGAGCGGTCGGTGGTCGCAAAGCGTCTGCGCAGCGCCACCGCGTCGGGGCCTTCGGCGATGGTGACGACTTTGAGGTCGGTGAGCTGGCCGATGGGGCGGAGCATGGCGTATTCGAGAACGGTGGTTTTGGGTTGAACAGGGGACTCGGGGATGGGGGTGAGGTCGGTCGTTTTGGGACGGACGACCAGGCCGAACCTGTAATTGGGCCAGGAGCGGGCGGCGAGGGGGCCGCGCTCAAAATCGGCCGTGGCATCCAGCCAATAGTCCTGGTTGTCAATCGAAACCTGGACGATGGCGTGATTGAAGGCGGTGGGCGTGGGTTGCCAGTCCCGGATGGTCTGCCGCAATTCGGTGGAGACGAGAACTGGATTGGCTTCGATGCCCAGCGCGCGAAGAATGGTCACGAAGAGCAGGGTCTTGTCCTTGCAATCGCCAAAACGGCGGGCAAAAACCAGGGACGGATCGGCGGGTGTGTAGGACGCCGCGCCGGTTTCAATTCCCTGGTAGCGGACCTCGTCCTGCAGAAACCGGAGGATCGCCAGCACCTGCGCCTCCCGGCCGCCCAGAAGACGCCACTGGGCGATCTGCCGGGTCAAGTCCGGGGAGAGCGGGCGGGTGTTGGTGAGAATGGGCATGGCCCACTGGTTGACATCGGACCATTTTTGGAACTCGCTCCACTGGACCCAGGGCAGCGGGTCGAACCCGACCGGCAACGGTTCCTCGCGGCGCAGGCCCGGCACTTTCTTGAAATCCCAGGTGTACTCGATCTGAGCGTCCTTGCGGACGATGACGGGTTTGGAATCTGTGCCGTGGTTTTTGAGGTAAAGATGGCGGTCCTGAGGCCAGATCAGGCGGGTGGCCAGGCGTTCCACAGGCTCGGATTGGCGGGCCGGAATCCTGCCAAAGGATTTTGCGCCGCTGCCGGCACTCTCGCCGCGGATGGAGCAGGCGTATTCCACAATGTCGCCCACTCGCACATCGTCGAGAATCAGGAGCGCCGATTGTTCGCCGGTGAACAGATATTGGTCCAAATCGCGTTCGGGCTGGATGATTTTGACCTTGGTCAGATCCAGCTCGTTGACAACATTGGCGCCGCGCAAGACTCTGACCCAGTGGAGGACGAGGGATTGCCGGACGGGGTCAAAATCAATGGAGATTTGGGAGCCGGTCTGAACACCCTGGGGGCTTAACATCTGGCGCGCCTGGTGAAAGAAAGTCTCGTGGGTGATGGTATTGATCTGGACATCGCGCAACAGGAGGCGCGAACCCAGCCCGGAATTGGTGTCGTCCGGCTTGGTGAGCCGCTGGAACGGAAGCGGTGTAACCCAGGCCGGGGGAACGGCAATAGATACGGCGGTGTCCGCCGCCCGGGCCGCCATCGCGAAGGCCAGAGAGACCACGAGCAGGAACCATGCGGCGTTGAGGTGACGCCTGCCGGGAACAGTGGATTGTTCGGATCGCGAGATGTGCGTGCGAGCATTCAATGGACTCATGGAATTCGCCTTCGGGTCACTGGCAATAGCATAACACTTTACCGCGCATTGGGAAACCGGAAATGCGCGGCGTCCGTTTCTTATGGGTCCGGGATGGCCATGTCCCGAATACTCCACCATTGCGGCGGGTTTTCCGGAGGATGCCCACTTGAGCCACAGTTGATTCAAGAAAAGACTCCATTTTGCCTTGATTGACCTTGATTTGCCTTGATTTGCCTTGATTGACCTTGATTGGAAGGGCTGACCACCAGGGTGGGCCCCGTTTGACGCGGTTTGACGCGGTTTGACGCGGTTTGACGCGGTTTGACGGGGTTTGACGGGAGTTGCGGCTGGAAAGGTGGGATTGGTTGAGGCCGCAGGCAGCAAAGCACAATTTGTTGCGCGTTTGGCCGGGGAAACCACAATATATGGCGATGGCGGCTGGAACCGTGGCCTGACGATGACGATGGCAAAACACTTTGACTGGCTTTGACGAAGTTTGACTGGCTTTGACCCGCCTTCGCTCCGCTTCCGCCTTCGCCAGGGCTTTGGCGTGACCAGACGGTGCGGCAAGCTTCGGATTGCCTGATCGGACGGATCGGTCGGGATCTGTCGGATCTGTCGGATCTCGCCATCTGGCAATTGCGAGATTTCGCGGTTTTGGAGTCGGCAGCCATGTCGAAGCACGGGAAAATGGCACGATTAGGCTTGATTGGGCTGGAGTGATGGAGTGATGGAGTGTTGGGGTGAAAAGGTCTATTTGCGGCTTTCTGACGAAAGCCGCTGCGCTCCAGTGCTCTGTTGGATTGCGCAAGGGAAAGGCGGTTCGATTCATAAAATGGCACGATTAGGCTTGATTAGGCTTGATTGGGATGGACTGGCTTGGATTCTGAACAGAAGCAAACGAAGATAACGAAGTGCCGATTTGGAATCGGGATTCCCTCTTCGTTTCCTTCGTTCCCATCTGTTCAAAAATCCGACATCCGATATGGCGGACAGGGGGGTGGCTAAATTTGACCATTTGCCCATTACTCCAGCATTCCAGCACTCCGCTGGATTCTTCATCTCACCCTTCACTATTCCAACTTCACTATTCTTCATGGCGCGATTGTAGCATGGTTTTGGAAAAGGCGTCTCCGTACGGTACGGACGATTTTTTAGGCGAAAAAAGGGGTTTGGACCCCGGCTAACCCGTTGTGAATACGTGAGTTAAAGGGGGTGAGTACAGATTTTACACATGTACAGAAATGAAAATAATTTGGTTGGAAGGCTGGTTTTCCTGCTGTCAGGGTGATTTTGAGGGCGTGAGACTGGCTTTGCCGGAAGGCGGCTCGGCTGGATAGGCCAGATGGGACGGACTGGACGCATGGATGAGCGCGGGCTTGACGAAAGACCTCGTGCTAGCCTCGCTGGGCGGCAAAATCCCGGCGGCGTCTTGCCACTTTTTTTTCTTTCCATCGCCTTACGGGGAGAGGCGGTCAACGTTCCATGAGCCGCTGGGCTGGCGGGTGTATAGGAAGCGGTCGTGAAGGCGGTGGGGACGGCCCTGCCAGAATTCGATGTCGCGGGGCACGACGCGGTAGCCGCCCCAAAAGGACGGAAGGGGGACCTGGCCGTCGCCAAATTTGCGCTTCATTTCCTCCCACTTCTGTTCCAAAAGGGAGCGGGTGGTAATGACGGAGCTTTGGGCCGAGACCCACGCGCCGAGCTGGCTGCCCCGCGGGCGGGTGATGAAGTAGGCCATCGTTTCAGCAGTGGGAACCTTCTCGGTCACGCCACAGATGATGACCTGGCGTTCCAAAGCGAACCATGAAAAGAGAAGGGAAACGTTGTTGTTTTCCGCGATCTGGCGGGCCTTGCGGCTTTCGTGATTAGTGTAAAAGACGAAGCCGCGCTCGTCATAGCTTTTCAAGAGAACGGTGCGCACGAGCGGGCGCTGATCGGCTCCGGTGGTGGCCAGGCTCATGGCGTTTGGCTCCAGGATTTTGGCGTCCATCGCCTCCTGGAACCAAAGGGCGAACTGGTCGAAGGGGTTTGGCTTCAGTTCCAGATGGTCCAATGCGGCGCGGGTGTATTCCGAGCGGGTCTCGATTTTCATGGCCTTGTCAATTATTGCAACGTCATGAAGTAGCGTTGTCCCGGACGGGTGAAAAGTCAAAATGCAAAGCGCTAATTTGTGGCAATCCCGCCCTGATTGGCGCAGGTTATTCCAATATAAAATCCGAATTGCCGGCGGCCCTTGGGACGAGGCCGTTTGCGAAGATGGAGAATTGAAGATTGAAGATTTGTCATTGGCAATTGAAAGCGCGAGCGGTCGCGGCGACGGCGGTATTTCTCGGGGCCGTTTTGGCCGGGCGCCCGGTTTGCGCCCAGAGCACTCCCGTGCCGGCAGCGGCGGCGCGCCTGCGCATCGAGAAGCTGGCCCAAACGGACTGGCCGGCGAAGGTGGGCGTTGTGGAGCTTGCGCCCAACCCGGTTGGGGCGGGGCGGTTCGGTGTCTTTGGCGCGGACGGCAAACCGGTGGCGTTCCAAACCGTGTGGTCCGCAGCGGGTGAACCGACCCGGGTTTGTTTCGATACATCGGGAGGGGCGACAGTGTTTTATGTGTGTTTCGGCGATAATTTGCCGTCCGCCAGCGGCAGTTGGAAGCCGGAAGCGGGAGTTCTTCTGGAGACGCGCGCATGCCGCGCGGACTTGCCGATCAATACGGTGCAGCAGATTGAGCGCGTGATCAACACCGCCGGCCCGGCGATGGGGCATGATTATGTGCCGAATATATTTCTGGGCGTGAATCCGTTCGGGCCAAGCTCCAATTATATGGCCATGTTCAGCGGGTGGTTTACGGCGCCGGCAGCGGGGCAATACACTTTTGCAACGGCATCGGTGGATGCGTCGTCGCTGGAGGTGGACGGACGGAGTGTGGCGTCGTGGCTTGGCACGCATGGGGCTGGCGGCGGCACCCACGGGGAACACAGCGGAACGATTACGCTGGCGGCCGGTCCGCATTTGTTGGGCTATGTTCAAATCCAGCTCGGCGGCGTCGCGGCGGCGGTCGCGGCCTGGAAACCGCCGGGGCGCGACCAACTGGCAGTGATGCCGGCGACGGCATTTGCGCCGGTGGCGCGTTTTCGAGCGACTCGATTCGAGTGGGCGTCGCCGGGGCTGGAGCGGCTTTACTTTGAGTGGAACACGGTGGAGCAGTGCGCGCTGGACGAGTCCCTGTTCGTGCGGGTGCAGTTTCGCGCGGTGGACAATTCGGAGCGGCGGACGTATCGGTGGCATTTCGACGATGGCTCCGAGGAGACGGGGGCGAATGTGCGGCATTTTTTCGCGGCGCCCGGCCAGCGGCAAGTGAGCGTGGAGGCGTTGCAGAACGGCGTGGTGGTGGCGACCAATTCGGTTCGGGTGCGGGTCGCGCCGGATTGGAAAGAGATCCAGTGGTGGCGCGAGGGCGTATTTAACCAGGCCAAGAGCGATTTTCTGAGGCGCGATCTTTCGCCGATGCCGGCGCGCGACCTGGTTGCGGTTTGGGAGATGGCCGACCGGGCGGACGACCCGGAATTGGTGATGGGGGCGGGCGGGATTCTGGTTCAACGGCAGAGCGAGTTCAACACGCCCGGTTACGCGGCGGTGTTTTACAAGACGGGGCTTGCTTTCGAGCATCAGGGCGATTCGGGGGACACGCTGGCGGAGAAGTCTCTCCGGCTGGCGCTTTCTCCGCAACGGGCAAGTCCGGCGACGAGCGACCGGGCGAAACTTCATTTGGCTGCGCTGCTGATTCATTGCTCGGGCGACCTGGACGAGGCGGCGAAAATGCTCGGCGGCATTTCGGCAAACTTGCTCAATGGCGACGAGAAACGGCTGCTGCGGCTGCTTCAGGGCGATCTGTTGTTGGCGCGCGGCAAGACCGATGATGCGCGCAAACTGTATGCCGCCGCCGGCGACCGGCAGGCGGGCGCGCAACCGGGCGTCACGCGGGCGGCGCGGCTGGAGAGCGCGGCCATTTTGATCGAGCACAGCCGCTGGGATGAGGCGCAGGCAGCGCTGGACCGGCTGGAACTGGACACGCCGCTGGAGCGGATGTTGCTGGACGCCGAACTGCCGGCCCTCAGCCTGGACATGGGCCGCAAGGAATACCGGCGGGCGTTCACCGACGGGCAGGCTTTGCTCGCGGCGGCGGGCGACGACCCGCGGCAGTCGGAAGTTCTCTATACTGTGATCGAGAGCGGTTTGGCGCTGGGCAAGAATGAGCAGGCGCAACGCGCGCTTGAGCGCTTGCTCAAGGATTTTCCTTACAGCGAGTCGGCTGCGAAGGCCAAGGACCGGTGGAGCAGGAAATGAACTTTGCCGGATTGCGCCGCCCGGAAAAGCTCAGCGGCGGCGGCTGACTGGATCTTCCCAACGGCGGCCAAATCCGCAATCCGCAATCCGCCCTTGGCCAGCGGGCGCATCTTGACACAACCACCATAAGAGCCTCCTCTCCCCGGCCCTCTCCTCCACAAGTATGTGGAGGAGAGGGAGGAGATGCCGCGCGGGGGCGCAAAGCGCGTGGTGGTGGTTGCAAGATGCGCCCTTGGCCAGTCGTCTGCCCCCGCCGGCAGGGCAGACGCATCTAAATTTCTGGTTAGCGGGGCTTGGTCATTTTCTCCTTTGCTCCCTCGGGCTTGAGACTGGGGCGGGCTGTGCTTGCCGTGTGCGGCAGATAATTTCATCGGCATAGGCCTGGGTTAGTTTGAGGTATTGCTGGTAACCGGCAATGGCCTTTTGGACCTCGGCCACCCGTTCGCGCGCGACATAGCGCACCACGTTTC
>Ga0302320_10004411_pt1 | contig 31970 bp, 24 predicted proteins | sample Bog_T0_3_FD_202130 | JGI IMG/M metagenome (GOLD analysis project Ga0302320, IMG submission 202130) | Peat permafrost microbial communities from Stordalen Mire near Abisko, Sweden - Bog_T0_3 | ecosystem: Environmental > Terrestrial > Soil > Wetlands > Peat | place: Sweden: Abisko, Stordalen Mire... | reverse complement strand
ATCGGGCTGCACCGCCGGCGCCCGGGTCATCATCGAAAAGCCTTTCGGCCGCGACTTGGTCTCGGCGCGGGAGCTCAACCAAATCCTGCTTCAGACCTTCGATGAGAAGGCGATTTTCCGCATTGACCATTACTTGGGCAAGACCCCCGTCCATAACATGCTGTACTTCCGCTTCGCCAATTCGATGCTGGAACCATTTTGGAACCGCCAACATGTCGAAAGCATTCAGATTACCATGGCGGAAGATTTTGGTGTGCAAGGCCGTGGCGCATTCTACGAACAGGTGGGCACGATCCGCGATGTGATGCAAAACCACTTGTTTCAGGTGATGGCCATTGTGGCGATGGAGCCGCCGGTGCGCACGGATAGTGAATCCATCCGCGACGAAAAGGTGAAGGTCCTGAAGGCCATACCCCCGCTGGAGGCGGAGAACGTCGCACGCGGACAATTCAAGGGTTATCGTTCCGAACCGGGGGTGGCGCCGGATTCCCAGGTCGAGACCTTTGCCGCGTTCAAGCTTGAGGTGGATTCCTGGCGCTGGCGGGGAGTGCCTTTTTACTTCCGCGCCGGCAAGAACCTGCCCGTCACCTGCACCGAATTGCTGATCCGGATGCGTCGTCCGCCAACCATGTACTCCCAGTACCAGGTAAGGCCCAATCATTTCCGCTTTCGCATCAGTCCGGAGGTGGTGGGAGCATTCGGCCTGAACGCCCTTTCACCGGAAGACGAAAAGGTTAGCGTGCTCAGGGAATTGACCGTGAGCCGCCATCCCACCGAAAAGGAGATGGGCGCCTACGAACGCGTGCTTACCGATGCGATGGTTGGCGATCAAACGCTCTTCGCGCGTGAAGACTACATCGAGGAGGCTTGGCGGATCGTTGATCCCGTGCTTAAAGCTGGCACGCCCATTTCGGAATATGAACCTCACACTTGGGGACCCCCCAAGTGGAAGCGATCACCCCGCCGGGAGGCTGGCACGACCCGGTTTTGGAAGGACCGGAAACGAAATAGGTCCAGAGCCCAATGTGGAATGTCGAATGTCGAATGACGAAAGAATTTCCAACGTCGAATGACGAAAGCGCGGGGCGCGGAGTTTATTGCCAAGCCGGGGTTCGGCCCGCTTCAACGCCCGTGGAGAAAAACACGCTGGAGCTGGCTAAAGCCCCGCCCCCAAGGCAATGCCCCCATGCGCCATTCGGGCTTAGTCATTTCTTCGTCATTCGTCATTCGTCATTTGTCATTTTACCAAAATCCCTTGTGGCCGCGTCTCGTGAGAACGCGGCAAACTAACAATTATGCGTATCGGAATAGCCACGGATCACGGAGGATTTGCCTTAAAGCAAGAGCTCCTGGCCCGCCTGCGCTCGGCTGGCCACGAAGTCGCTGATTTCGGCGCGCACACATTGACCCCCGACGACGATTATCCCGATTTTGTCGTTCCGCTGGCCCAGGCGGTGGCGGCGGGGCAAGTGGAACGGGGGGTGGCGGTTTGCGGCAGCGGCGTCGGCGCGTGCGTCTGCGCCAATAAAATCAAGGGCATCCGCGCCTGCCTCATCGAAGACCATTTTTCGGCCAAACAAGGCGTCGAGGACGATGAGCTCAATTTGATTTGTTTGGGCGGACGCATCGAAGGGCCGGAACTGGCCTGGGATTTGATCCAAACGTTTCTGGAGGCCAAGTTCAGCGGAGCTCCGCGACACCTCCGGCGGTTGCGAAAAGTTGCCGCCTTGGAAGCAGGGCAATAACTCGAACGTGGTTGACGCTCGTGATGCGCCCGATCGCCGGATGCATTTGGCCGCGCTGACCGAAGCCGGCCTGAGCGAATGGATCGCCAAACAACTAACCATGGGCACTTGGACCCAGTCAACCCATCCTCATTTGAGGGTGGGCTGAGCGGTTAGAGCCCTGGGTCGGCGTCGCTGAGGACGCGATGGCCGTTCTGGGCAAAATAAGGCTCGACAGGAAATTACGACGGGCGTAGGTTGCGCACTGGGTTCCAGATTGGCGCGGCTTGGATCAAGCACCCCGGCGGGGTTGATTGAGGCGCCGCACTGAGACGTCGATTTCATTATGCGAACCAGCGCTAGTGGAATCCGGCACGGATTATTTATCATTTAAGGAGATAAAAGAGGCGGTTTTTGCAGTATTGACACACAACAAATACAAATATGGCTAAACCAGATGTGAGCAGAATCCACGGGAAAATTCAGTATGTCGACGCCTTCCCTGATTTCAAGGTCGAGGTTGTCTCGGCATTTGAGGATTTGAGCGTCCAAGAAGTCACTGAATTTCCAGACCGCCCCGGAAAATGGGAGATCGTTACTTCTTTTCCTGATTTCAGGATTCAGAAAGTAACAGCCTTTGGCGATTTCAAGATTCGCTATGTTGCGTAATTCCCACGGCCGGGCCGCACCCACCGCTTGACCCAGGCCACCCGCCGTTGGCGCCAGCCGTTTCGCTGCGCTGACAATGCGGCCGGCCGGCGGCGGCAAGGGTCATGGATGTTCGGCAGCAGTTATGCGCATGACAAAATGCTGCTCCGTTTTATTTATGTTCGCCTCCATTCCAAGCCTACGCGGGCCGCGCAGGCCCGCAGGCCATTCTTTCTCAGTCCGGAATTGAGGCGAATCCCAGGTTGGATGCACCGGTTCGGGAAGGCACCCTTGGTTCAACACTCTGGCTTTCAGCACCCTGATTCCCGGTGTATCGGCACTGTAAGTTTCTCCCTGAATTTCCCAGTAATCGCAAAGATGCGGCAGATATGAAGCTTTGCCTCAGGTGTAGGTAATCAGCTTGCAGGAGGACCGGTGGACTTGTCGTGCCAGATCAGACCAAAAAAGGCGATGGCCAGGAGCAACAGGTTAAGCGTCAAGGGATCATTCATATATGCGGTTGGGCCCGGGCCCTGGTTCCATCGCGTCAAAAAGTCTTCGGCATCGTCCCGGCCAAAGCCAGCCCGCCGTCATTCCACCCGCCGCCCAGCGCCTTGATGAGTTGCACCGTGCTGATCAACCGCTCACCCGCAAGCTGCGCGTTGGCGCGTTCAGCGGCCAGGGCGTCGCGGCTGGCATCCACGACCTCGATATACGCCACGATTCCGGAGCGGTAGCGTTCCGTGGCCAATTCCGTGGCCCGCCGTGCGCTGGTCACAGCCCGGGTTTGCGCGTCGGATTGGACCGCCAGCCGGCGGATGCCGGACAAACTGTTTTCCACGTCCCCGAATGCCTCGAGCACTTGCTGCCGATACAGCGCCACGCTTTCTTCAAAGGCGCTGCGGGCCCTCTGCAAGTTCGCCCGGTTGCGGCCGCCGGCAAAGAGCGGCAGCGAAACACTGGGTCCGATGGACCACACGTGGCTGCTCCAGTTGAACAAGGTCTCAACGTCGCCGCTCAGATAGCCGCCTGATCCCGTGAGCGTCACCACCGGAAAAAACGCGCCCTTGGCCACGCCAATCTTCGCATTGGCCGAGGCCAGTTGCCGCTCAGCCGAGGCGATATCGGGCCGGCGTTCGAGCAGGTCCGCCGGCAGGCCGGCGGGGACGGCCGGCGGCTGCGGATTCCAGATTTTGTCCGCCTCCTCGAAGGCAGCGAGCTTGAAGATGGCCGGATTTTCGCCCACGAGGATGGCGATGGCGTTTTCCAGTTCATCGCGCTGGTGCGCCAGCGAGGCGGCTTCCGCCTCGGTGGTGGCCTGTTCCGTCAGCGCCTGCGCCACGTCCAGTTCACTGCCCACGCCGCCTTCGTAACGGCTGCGCACCAACTGCACCTGTTCCTTCCGCAGCTCCACCGTGCCGGCGACCGTGGCGATTTCAGCATCCAGCGAACGCAGGGAAAAATAATTTTGGGCCACATCGGACTGGAGCGTGAGCAGGACATTGTAATAGGTCGCCACCGACGCCTGGGCATCCTCGCGCGCGCTTTCGAAACCGCGCCGCACGCGGCCCCAGAGGTCAATTTCATAACTCAAATCCAGCGGTGCATTGAGAGTGTTGGCGGTGATATTGCCAAAACTCGGTTGCTGGTTCGGAGAATAACGCTGGCGGTTGAAACTCGGATCAAGGCTGAGGCTGGGCAGCAGATCGGCCCGGGCCACGCGGGCGGTAGCGCGCGCCTGATCCACCCGCGCCATGGCGGCCTTGAGCTGCTGGTTCGCTTGCAACGCCTGCGATTCGAGCGCGTTCAGATTCGTGTCATTGAAAACGGTCCACCAATTCCCTTTCGGCACGTTGTCCAACGGCTGGCCCGTCTTCCAGTTGCCGAGCTGTTCGCCCTTGTATTCCGCCGGGATGGCGTTGGTTGGCGACTCATAGTCCGGCCCCACGGTCAGCGGGCCGGCATTCGCGGACACGGCCGCGCACAACCACGCCAGGCTGACCACTCCAGCAGCAACTCCGGTGGCGCCGGGAATGGATCCCGTTGCGGCCGCAGCCGGTTGCTTCTTCCCACCGAGCTTCATCAACACCACATAGAAAACCGGCGTCAGGAACAGGCCGAACAGCGTCACGCCGATCATGCCTGAAAAGACCGCTATGCCCATTGCCTGGCGCATTTCGGCGCCGGCGCCGCGAGCCACCACCAGCGGAAAAACGCCCGCGATAAACGCGATGGAGGTCATCAGGATGGGACGCAGCCGCAGGCGGCACGCCTCGATGGCGGCATCAAAGGGAGAGAATCCCTCGTCCTGTTTGCGCTTGGCAAATTCCACGATCAAGATGGCGTTCTTGCACGCCAGACCCACGAGCACAATCAGGCCGATCTGCGTAAAGATGTTGTTGTCGCTGCCCTTGAGCCAGACACCGGCAATCGCGAACAGCAGACACATCGGCACAATCAAAATGATGGCCAGCGGCAGGCGAAAACTTTCATACAGCGCGGCCAGCACCAGAAACACGAGCAGGATGCAGAGCGGCCCGACAAAAACCACCGTATTGCCGGCCAGAATTCGCTGGTAGGTCAACTCGGTCCATTCGTACGTCATGCCGCGGGGAAGGCTGTCATTCACCAGCTTGGCCATCGCCGCTTCGGCTTGGCCGGAACTGAATCCGGGTGCGGGACCGCCGTTGACTTCCGCCGCGGGATAACCGTTGTAGCGCATCACCCGGTCCGGCCCATGCGTTTCCGTGACCTTGACGATGGAACCCAGCGGCACCATCTCGCCCTTCTCATTGCGCGTCTTGAGCCGCGTGATGTCCTCCGCCGTCGCGCGAAATGGTGCGTCCGCCTGTGCCACGACTTCGAAGGTGCGGCCAAAACGGTTGAAATCGTTCACATATAGTGAGCCGAGATAAATCTGAAGTGTCTCGAAAAGATTTTGCAGCGGCACACCCTGGGTTTTGGCCTTCACCCGGTCAATGTCCGCGTCCAATTGCGGCACGTTCACCGTGAACATGGAGAACACCCCGCCCAGCTCGGGCGTCTGATAGCCCTTGCCGATGACGCCCTGCAAATTCTGATACAGCGCGTCGTAGCCCAGGTCGGCCCGGTCTTCCACATAGAGCTTGAAGCCGCCAATCGTGCCCAATCCCATCACCGCCGGCGGCGCCACGGCCAGCACGAAGGCTTCCTTGATGGAGCCAAGTTTCTGGTTTAAGGCGGCGGCAATCGCCGGGCCGCTCAAGCTCGCGGAGTTGCGCTCTTCAAACGGCTTCAGCGTGAAGAATACGATGCCCGAGTTCGGCGCCACGCTGAATCCGCTGATGCTCAATCCGGGAAACGCCACCGCCGCCTCCACTCCCGGCTGCTTCAAGCCAATGTCCGACATGCGGCGGATCACGGTTTCGGTGCGGTCAAGCGACGCGCCTTCCGGTAATTGCGCAAACGCAACGAGATATTGTTTGTCCTGCGTCGGCACAAAGCCCGTCGGCACCTTGTTGAATCCCCAGCCGGTGAGCAGCACCAGCCCGCCATAAACAATCAGCGCAATCGCCCCCTTGCGCAGCACCTGGGCCACCCCGAGCGAATACTGGTTGCCCGCCCATGCAAACACCCGGTTGAAGGGATGAAAAAACCAGCCTAGCGCCGCTTCCATCACCCGCGACAACCAGTCTTTTGGCGCGTGATGGTCCTTCAGCAGCACCGCGCAGAGCGCCGGTGACAGCGTGAGGGAGTTGAAGGCGGAGATGACCGTCGAAATCGCGATGGTCAGGGCGAACTGCTTGTAGAACTGGCCCGTCAATCCGCTGATGAATGCCGTGGGCACGAACACGGCGCACAGCACCAGCGCGGTGGCAATAATCGGTCCGGTGACCTCGGTCATGGCCTGCTTCGCCGCGTCGAAAGACGACAGGCCGCGCGCGATATTGCGCTCGACGTTCTCGACCACCACGATGGCATCGTCCACCACGATGCCGATGGCCAGCACCAGGCCAAACAGGGACAGCGCATTGATGCTAAAGCCGAACAGCAGCATCATGGAGAAAGTGCCAATCAGCGAAACCGGCACGGCCGCCAGCGGAATGATGGCCGCGCGCCAGGTCTGGAGAAATATAATGACCACGATGACCACCAGCAGGATCGCCTCGAGCAGCGTATGGATCACCGCTTCGATGGAGTGCCGCACGAAAACCGTCGGGTCATATACCACGGAATAATCAATGCCCTCGGGAAAGTTCTTTTTCAACTCTTCCATCGTCCTGCGGACATCCTTGGAAAGTTGCAGGGCGTTGGCGCCGGGGGTCTGAAAGATCGGAATGGCCACCGCGGTTTTGTTATTGAGCAGGGAATGCAGCGAATAGCTGCTGGCGCCCAGCTCGATACGCGCCAGATCTTTGAGCAGGGTCTTTTCGCCATTGGATCCGGTCTTCACCACGATGTCGCCGAATTCCTCTTCGGACGTCAGCCTTCCCTTGACGTTGACTTGCAACTCAAAAGCCACCGGTGTGCCGACCGGCTGCTGGCCAATCACACCGCCGGCGACCTGGATGTTTTGTTCGCGAATGGCGTTGACCACGTCGCTGGCGGTGAGGTTGCGGGCCGCGATCTTGTCGGGATTAAGCCAGACGCGCATGGCGTAATCGCCGGAGCCGAACAATTCCACGTCGCCCGCGCCCGGGATCCGCGCCAGCACGTCCTTGACCTGCAAGGCCGCGTAGTTCCGCAGATAGACATTGTCATAGCGTCCGCCGGGCGAAAACAAGTGAACCACCATCGTGAGGTCCGGTGACTGCTTGGTGGTGGTCACCCCCAGATCGCGCACTTCCTCCGGAAGTTTCGGCAAGGCCTGCGACACCCGGTTCTGCACCTGCACTTGCGCCTTGTCTATGTCCGTGCCCAGCGCGAAAGTGACCGTGAGCGTCATGACACCGTCGCCGGTCGCCTGCGAGAACATGTACAGCGCTCCCTCGACGCCGTTGACGGATTGTTCGAGCGGCGACGCGACGGTTTCCGCAATGGTCTTGGGTGTGGCGCCCGGATAAGTCGCGCGCACGACAATGGTTGGTGGCACCACCTCCGGATATTCGCTGATGGGAAGCTTGAACAATGCCAGCAGCCCCATGATGAAAATGGCGATGGACAGCACGCCGGCAAAAATCGGCCGCTTGATGAAATAATGGGAGAAATTCATAATCAGCTTTTTAGCGAAGCGCCACCCTGGCTTCTTTACCAGTCGATTCCGCTTCCGGCGACACCGGCAGTCCGGGACGGACCCGCTGCAAGCCGTTGACCACAATTTGTTCACCCGCCTTCAAGCCGGAGCGGATGATCCGCTTGCCGTCAATGACCGGCCCCAGCGTCACCGGCTGATACGCCACGGTGTTGGTCGGCGTCAGGGTCAGCACAAATTTGTTGGCCTGGTCCGTGCCAATGGCGCGCTCGTCCACCAGCAGGACCGCGTGCTTTTCGCTCAAGGGAATGCGGATGCGCGCAAATAATCCGGGCACAATACGGCCGTCGTCATTCTGGAACACGGCCCGCAAGAGGATGCTGCCGGTGTCGGGATCCAGCCGGTTGTCAAAGGATTCGATGGCGCCCCGGTGCGGGAAATCCGATTCGTCGGCCAACTGGAGTTCCACGGGAATCCTGCCGCCGTCGGTATTGCCGAGCTTTTTCGTCTCCACGAGCCGGTTAAACTTCAGGAGCGCGTCCTCGTCCACGCTCGCATAGACAAACACTGGATCCACCGAAACCACGCTGGTCAACAAGGAGGCTGAGCCGGCCACACCACTCGCGTAATTGCCTTCCGTCAGCAGGGCGCGGCTTACCCGCCCGTCAATCGGCGAGCGCACTTCCGTGTATTCCAAATCGAGTCGGGCCGAATCCAAGGCCGCCTTGGCGCCGGCATAGCGCGCCTTGCGCGCCTCGGCATCCTCGGCCGAGATGGCGTTGTTTTTCAGCAGCAAAGCCGTGCGGTCCGCCTCGCCCTTGGCCTGCTCATATTCCGCCTGGCGCTGGTCAAAGGTCGCCTGGTTCCAGCGCGGATCAATGACAAACAGGACGTCGCCCTTTTTTACGAGCTGGCCCGATTGAAAACGCACTTCCTGGATGTAGCCCGAAGTGCGCGGACGGATCTCAACCGATTCCACCGGCTCGGTGCGTCCAGTAAACTCGGTCCACTCGACGATTTCCTTTTGTTCCACCGGCGCGACAGTCACTGCCGCCGGCGGTCGGCTTTGGGGCTGCGCCGCTGTTTGACCGCATCCGGCAATCAGTCCAACGGCAACTCCCAATGTGATGGCGGTCAAGAACGGCCGAAAAAGATTATTGTTCATAATTTGGTTGATAGGTAAAGGTCCCCTGCCCCCCCGGCAGTTTCGCAGCTTTTGTTCCAATCACGTAATCTTGTCTATTATTTGCACTCATATTATTTTAAGTAGTTGTCTGGTTAGTCAAGTATTGGTTCAAAAAAAATCAAACGGCGGCGGCTTCGCTTTTCCTGACGCCGAGCAACCCGAAGATTCCCTGGGCCATTTCGCGCAGCACCTTGATATCGTTCTGGATGCGCGCCTGCGTCAGCAACCCTTCGTAGAAGGCGATCACCATCCGCGCCGTTGCCGCTGGGTCCGCCGCCTGGATCTCCCCGACGGCCACTGCATCCCGAATGGCGGACTCGATATACTTCCGCTTGGAATCCAGGATGGACTGGACTTTCTTTTGCAGCGCATCCTCCTGCGTACACACTTCACAGCCCAGTGAAAACTGTGGGCAGCCCAGGACGTGGCCGTACTTGGCCTTCATTTCAGCCTGAAATTGGTAGGCAAAATCGCAATATTTTTGCAGTCGCACCAGCGGCGGGACCGTCGCGGAAAACATGGCGTCAAGCCCCACCCGCTTTTCCTGCCAACTTGCGTCTAAAGCCGCCGCCGCCAGCACCGACTTCGAATCGAAGAAATGGTAAAAGCTTCCCTTCTTAACGCCCGCCCTTTCGCAAATCTGGTCGATGGTCGTGCTGCCGTAAGAACCCGTCCAGATCAACTCCAGTACGGCATCCATCAGCTTCTTTCTTGCATCACTCACACGACCCATAAAATGTTATTTTGGCTTACGAGACCCGGCTTCATCGCCGGGTCACAAAGACAAAATACCATACTAGACGAGACGGTCAACTATTATTTTGCCTGCCCTCACGCTGGACGAGTTAGACTCTGGTGAACCGAATCTCGCGAGGCAATCCGCGGCGCGACTGGCACCGCAACCAAAGTGGATCAAACCCGGAAGGTGGAAGATTCAACCTGCAACGCTCAACATTCACGCAGCCCGATTGCCCCTTGGCAGAAAAAAAGCCAGCGCGGCGGCGAACAGCAGGCCGGCTCCGAGCGCGCTGAACGGAACGGTGACGCCTTGCGATTCCGTCTTTAGCCAGCCGACAATCCAGGGGCCGGCAAAGCCGCCGGTGTTGCCCAAGGCGTTCACGAGGCCGATAACCGGCCCAAATACGGCACGCGGCATGGTTTCGGCGGGGATGGCCCAAAACGGCGCAAGAGCCGCAAACGGGCCGGGTATGGCGAGACAGAGAAAGCCGTAGGACAGCCAGAAGTGTTCCCGCGCCAGCACGCTCGCGATCAGGCTCGCGCCACTCAGCAGGTACACGAGCGCGACGTGGCCGCGCCGTTCGCCGGTTTTGTCCGAATGCCAGGAGTTGAGCACCATGATGACGGCAGTGAGGGCGTACGGCGCGGCAAACAGGAAGCCATGTTGCACCGGACTAAAATGTTTTGCCTTCAAGCCGTCGGTGAAAAAAGTCATGCAGCCATAAGCAGCCGAGTTGTGGAGGAAGTTCATGACCACCATCACCAGAATTTCCCGCCGCAGCAAGCGCGGCCAAAACGGGAGCTTTCTGGCAGGTTCGAGTTGGGCCGCTTCCGCTTGCAGCGTGGTTTCCAAGTGCTTTTTTTCCGCCGACGAGATCCAGCGGGCGTCACGCGGATGGTCGCAAATGAAAAACCACCAGACCGGCAGCCAGATAAACGGCAGGACGCCCTCGGTAATCAGCATGGGTTGCCAGCCATAGCCGCCCAGCAGCCAGCCGGTGACCGGCGCCGAAGCCACGACGGCGAGCGGCTGGCACAGGTTCCAAAGCGCGTTGGCCCGCGCGCGCTCGGCGCTGGGAAACCAGTGCGCCAGCAAAACGATGGTGGCCGGAAACACGCAGCTTTCCGAAACGCCGAGCAGAAATCGCGCGGTTTCAAATTGATAAAAAGTCCGGGCCAGGCCGCAGCCCACCGCGCACAGACCCCAAAAAACCAGGCACAGGCTGACGAGTTTTTTGGCGCTCCAGCTGCCGGCCAAATGCCCGCCGGCCATCTGCAACAGGACGTAGCCGAGGAAGAAGATGCCCGCCGCCTGTCCCTTCATCCGGTCGTCCATGGCCAGATCGCGCATCAAGGAAGAAATTTGCGGGTCCAGCGCCAGCGAGACATTCGTCCGGTCCACGTACGAAATCGTGTACATGACCAGTGCGACCGGAATGATCCGCAGCCACCGTTGTTGGAGCATGGCGTCGATGGTGTCGGAATGGACCACAGGGCGCAAATGCCAAAACCGCGAAGAGCTTACATTCTGGTTGATGCAGCGCAGACAGTTTGTCTGCTGTATCCCGTTGGCAACCAGCGGACGCGGACGCTGGCCGTTTGCCAGTCGGCAACACAGCAGACCGCCAGTCAGCACTGCAATCTGTCGTCGAGAACATCCATTAATCCATTAATCCATTAATCCATTCGCCCACGCGGTCGGCGATGTTCACGCCGGATACCATCGAATCGCCCAGCGAAACGCCATCGCGATAGTGACCGGCGAAAAAGAGCCCGGGCATGGCGGCTTCAGCATCGTTCAGCAACTGCCGGTATTTGCCGTAGCCGACGTTGTATTGCGGAATGGCCCGCGGATAAACCGCCGTTTGAGCGAACACCGGCCGGGCTTTTACGCCCAGCAACACGCGCAAATCCGCGCGGACCGTTTCAATCAACTGCTCTGGCGGCAGCAGCGCCAGTTCCGGATATCGCGCGCCGCCGATGTAGCTGCTTAGCGTCAAATGGCCGGCGGGGGCGCGGTTTGGAAACAGCGCGGAGGAAAAAATCGTGCCGAGTATCTTGAAACCCTCAATCTTGGGAATCAACATGCCGAAACCCTGGCAGGGATGGGTCACGTCCTCGCGCCGAAAGCCCAGCACCACGCTGGCCACCGGCGGATAACTGATTTCCGCAAGTGCTTGAAGCGCCGGTCTCCGACCCGGCGCGTCGGCGTCCCGGCCCCCAGCCGCATTGGAAATAGGCGCTCCGTTAATTTGCAGTTCCGCCAGCCTATAGGCCGTGCCGCAATAAACCACCGCGCCAAATTCCATTTCCCCGCCGGCCGTCGTCACGCGCCAGCCGTTGGCGGTTCGCGTCAGATGGAGCACGGGCGCATTCAACTTTAACGAATCGCCGAGCAACGCCGCCAGCGTGTCCGGCAACACCTGCAAACCGTCGTCGAAAGAAAACTTTGCCGCGCGGTCCTTGGCCACCTCGCCGGACTTTTTGCGGTCACGAGCGCCCAGGATCTGGCCCTTGATCATGGAGCCATATTTGTCCTCCAGCGCCTTGAGCTTGGGAAAAGCGTGCGGCAGGGACAGCGTGTGTGGGTCGCCCGCGTAAATGCCCGCCACCAGCGCGTCAATCGCGTGGTCGAGAAATTCCTGATTGAACCGGCGCACCACGAATTGGCCGATGCTTTCCTCCACCCCATCGCGGCGCGGGGGGATGAAAGGCTCGCGCAAAACCGCCAGTTTGGCCCGGAGTGTGAACAATTTGGTCGAGACAAATCCGGGCAACGATCCCGGCATTTCAATCGGACGCCGATAACGCACCACGTAGCGCGCCTCAGCCGTGGGGTCGGTGGCGAGCTTGCGCGATTCCAAGCCGGCGTCACGGACCAGTTGCGCAATTTTTGGCGACGTCTCCAGAATGGTGTTCGGCCCGAACTCGGCCAGGAAGCCGTCCCGGCGGAGCGACTGAATAACGCCGCCCGCCCGCCCGCCGGCTTCATAGACCGTGACCGGCACGCCCGCGCGTTTCAGGTAAAACGCGGCGGTCAGTCCTGTGATGCCAGCACCGATGATGGCGACGGATTTCATGCGAAATTCATTTGCTGCCCGGCTTGACGGCCGGAATTCCGGCAAGGTCAGGCGGGAGCTGGTTCGCATCGAAGGTCTCCACCTGCAGCGCGATCAGGCTGAATTGCGGCACGCCGAGCCGGGTCTGACCGTTGGACCGGTCCACCACCATCGCCACGCCGGCCACCTGGCCGTCATGCGCGCGCACAATGTCCATGGTTTCCTGCACGCGGCCGCCCTTGGTCACGACATCCTCGACCACCAGGATTTTTTCCCCGGCCGCAATCTTAAAACCGCGCCGTAATACCAGTTTGCCGTCCTCTTTCTCCACGAAAATGAACCGCACCCCGAGCTGCCGCGCGACTTCCTGGCCGATCACCAGTCCACCCATGGCGGGCGCGACCACCGTGACCGCGCCCAGCGATCCGACCTTGGCCGCCAAGGCCGCGCCAAGTTTTTCGACGACCGGCATTTGTTGGAGCGCCAGCGCGCATTGAAAGAATTGCCGGCTATGCAGCCCGCTGCGCAGGATGAAATGGCCTTCGAGCAAGGCGCCTGAGTCGCGGAACACTTGGAGAACTTCGTTTTGTGTCATCGCCTTTAGTTTTCAGTGTTCGGGGTTCAGTTTCAAGCGTGAACGCACGCTGGGCGAAGCGGCGGCAGAGTGAAAAAGTAGCAGTGTCGGGTCCGACGGAAACGCGACCCAGCCGTAGCGCAGACAGTTTTGGCTGCTGCATCGCCGACTGGCAGTCGGCTGGCGCGCGTAAACTCGCTGATTGCCAGCCTGCCACCCAGCAGACAAAGCTGTCGCGCTACGGGATGGCTGGCGCCCCAGTTCTCAACCTCACTTTATTTCTGGCTTCCGAACGCTGAATTCTGAATTCTTCCGGCGTGCCGAAGTGGGTCAAACTGATTATCGCCATCACGTTGCTGCCGGTTTGTGCGGGCGCCGCGAAGGCACTGTGGCTGGTGGTCCAGCGTTGTGGCAGCGCGGACACCACCTGGGTGCCGATGCTGGCCGGCGCCGCCTGCTGGCTGGTGATCTTTTTGCTGCTCCCCAAACCCATGTGGCTTTACGTCCTGGGCCACGAACTCACGCACGCGCTCTGGACCTGGCTCTTTGGCGGACAGGTCAAAAAAATGAAAATCACGTCCTCCGGCGGCCACGTGGTCATCTCCAAAACCAACTTTGTGATCGCCCTTGCGCCGTATTTCTTCCCCCTTTACGCTGTCCTGGTCACCGCGGGGTTTGCCCTCGGCCACCTGCTCTGGCACTGGCACGGCTACCTGGTCTGTTTCCACCTGGCGGTCGGGGCGGCCTATGCATTTCACGTCACGCTTACCTCCCACGTTTTGCAGACCCCGCAATCGGACATCACCAGCCAGGGCTGGCTGTTTTCCGCCGTGGTGATTTTTCTGGGCAATATTTGCGTGCTGCTGTTCGGCATTCCACTGCTCACGGCGAAGGTCGGCATGTTGAATTCGCTCGGCTGGTGGTGCGAAAGCACCGGCATGATCTTCCATTGGCTACAGCGGGTGATTTAGGTAAAAACCGAAATCCGAAAGAAGTCCGAAAACCGAAATCCGAGATGGATTGTCCCCCGCTGGCGCGACGCCACCCTCGTAGCGCAGACGGTTTGCCGGCTGCATCGCAGGTTGCCCATCTGCGCCGCCAGTCTGGAAGACCAGTCCAGCAAGAGACGGCCGCTTCAGGATCCGCCGCCGCCGTTCTGGCAAAGTGAGGCTGATTGGGCCTTGGGGCTTCGGATTTCTTTCGGATTTCGGCTTTCGTTCTTCGGGTCGTGGGGCGCCGGGGAAAATTATTAGCAATTCGGTCTTGAAATGCCACCACGTTTGGATTCATCCTCACTTAAGTTATGGATTTAGCCGACATCTTGGGACGCGAACAAATTGTCCCTGACCTCAAAGCGTCGAACCGCTGGGAAGCCATTGACGAACTCATTGCCAACCTGGTGGCCACCGGCAAGATTCAGCCCGGCGACCGCGACGCCGTCACCGCTGCCGTCAAAAAACGCGAAACCTCAATGTCCACCGGCATTGGCTTCGGCATCGGCATCCCCCATGCCTCGACCGACCTGATTTACGAGGTGGTCGGCGCGCTGGGCCGCTCCGCCAAAGGCGTCAACTTCGACGCCCTCGACAACCAGCCGGTCAAGCTCGTCATGCTTTTTCTCGTCCCGCAGGGCCAGTTCCAAAAACACCTCCACACGCTCGCCAATATCGCCAAATTGCTGCATAAGGCCGATTTTCGCGAGGCACTGGAAAAATCCCCCGACGCCGACGCCATGCTCGCCGTCATCCGCGAACACGGGAAAAAGTGAAGTGGCACAGGCGTCTCGCCTGTGCATTTCCGGCCGGGGCGTGTTCTCCACGGAAAAATTTGTGCCCAGCCGTGTAAAAATCCCCCTGGCCACAGCATCGTCACGCGACGGGACTCGTTCAGATCTTCAGTTGCACACCGGCGGTGGTTTGTGCTAAAATAGCTAGTAACTGGTTAATTTAACGAAAGCCAAATTTATGGAAAGTGTCACCGCATTGGAAGCCAAGACCCGCTTTGGTCAACTTTTAGAACGGGTTGCCCAAGGCGAAGAAGTCATCATCACCCGCCATGAAAAACCAGTGGCCCGACTGGTGCCGGAAGGCCGCCGCAGTCTGGAATCCGTCCGGGCGGCAGTGGCCGGACTGTTTGAGTTGCGTGGAAAAATCTTTGACCTCAACCAAGGAAAATCCAAACTCACCGCAGCGGACGTTAAATCTTGGATTGGGGAAGGACGACGTTGAGCGCAAGTTTCATCGTAGATGCGTCCGTGGGTTTCGCGTGGGTTTATCAGGGTCAGGCCACCCCGGAAACAGATCAATTGCTGAATGACGTTGCCGTCGGCGCCACGGTGATCGTGCCCGCCCTGTGGTATTTGGAAATGTCGAGTATCCTTTTGATTGCGCAACGCCGCCGCCGGCTGACAGCGGTTCAGCGCAAGGCGGCTTTGGAAAAATTGACTGCCTTGCAATTCACGGTGGACGAGGAAGGCACGCGCCATGCCTTCGGCAAAACCAGTGAGCTTGCCGAAAAATACGGCCTCACCATTTACGATGCAATTTACCTCGAACTGGCGTTGCGCCGGTCACTGCCGCTGGCGACACGAGATGAAGCCTTAAAAACTGCCGCCAAGCAAGGTGGCGTAATCTCCCTCCGTGGTTAAATCTTCGCCGTGCTGCCTCATATAAAAATTGAATCCGCCTTGCAAGCCGCCGTCCGCGCCGTTTTGCCGGACGCCGAGGTCTCCCACGTGCTCGTCCGCCCCTGTCCCGATCCGAAATTCGGAGATTACCAGAGCAACGCGCTGATGTCGCTCGCCAAGGCGCTCAAAATAAACCCGCGCCAGTTGGCCACGGACGTGCTGGCCCGGCTGGACGTTTCCGAATACTGCGAGCAGGTGGAAATTGCCGGTGCAGGCTTCTTGAATTTCCGGCTGAAGAATTCCGTGCTGGCCCAGGCCTTGACTGGGGCCGCGCGCGGCGAACCGCTGTTTTTTGACCGGGCCGCCCAGCCGCGAACCGTGGTGCTTGACTTCAGTTCGCCAAACGTGGCCAAGCCGATGCATGTCGGCCATATCCGCTCCACCGGCATCGGCGACGCGCTCCAGCGCACGCTGCGGTTGCTCGGCCACGACGTCAAAAGCGACAATCACATTGGCGACTGGGGCACGCAGTTCGGCAAGCTGCTGCTCGGCTGGAAGGAGATATTGGACCGCGCCGCGCTCGAACGCGACGCTATCGCCGAACTGGAACGGCTCTACAAGGTCATCAACGCCGAGTGCGACGCCAATCCCGAGCGCCTCGAAGCGGCCAAGTCGGAATTGGTGAAACTCCAGGCCGGCGACGCCGCCAACACCGCAATTTGGAAGGAAATGATCGCGCTGTCGGAGAAACAGTTTGATGAGATTTATGGGCGGCTCGGCGTGAAGTTCGATTTCGCGCTCGGTGAAAGTTTTTACAATCCGCGGCTGGGCGACGTGGTCAAAGATTTGCTCCAGCGCAGTATTGCGCGCGAAAGCGAAGGCGCGGTGGGCGTATTTAGCGACGGCTCGCTTTCGCCCAAGGAAGACATGTTCCTGGTCAATCGCGACGGCGAATGGATCCCGGACCCCGCGCTTATCCGCAAGAGCGACGGCGGCTTCAATTACATGACCACCGATCTGGCGACCATTGATTACCGGATCAAGACGTGGTCGCCCGCTGAAATCATCTATGTGGTGGATGACCGGCAGGCGGGGCATTTCAAGAAATTGTTCGCCACTTTCGCCCGCTGGCAACCGGAGGCCGCACGGAAGGTGAAGCTCGTCCACGTGGGCTTCGGAAAAATTCTGGGCGAAGACGGCAAGCCGTTCAAAACCCGCAGCGGCGAAACGGTGAAATTGGGCGATTTGCTGGATGAAGCCGGAGAGCGGGCGCTTAAAATTGTCTCGGAGAAAAGTCCCGAGCTGCCCGCCGCGCAGCGCAAGGAAATCGCCCGCGTGGTGGGCCTCGGCGCGGTGAAATATGCCGACCTGCTGCCGAACCGCCAGAGCGACTATGTTTTTAGCTGGGATAAAATGCTCGCTTTGCAGGGCAACACCGCGCCGTATCTGCAATATGCCTACGCCCGGATTCGGAGCATTTTCCGGAAAGCGGAGGCCGGGAATTTCAAATTTGAAATGACTCATTTCAAACTGGAGGCCGTTGAGGAACTCACATTGGCGAAGCATCTGTTGAATTTTGGCATCACGCTGGAAGCCGTCGCCGAGGAATTGCGTCCGAATTATCTCTGCAACTACCTGTACGAACTCGCCGGCAAATTCACGAGTTTTTATGAAAACTGCCCGGTGCTGAAAGCCGGCGACGAAGCGACCCGCAACTCGCGCCTGGCCCTTTGCGATTTGACCGCGCGCGTCTTGCGGCAAGGCCTGGCGACGCTGGGCATCGAAACCATCGAGCAGATGTAACTACAAGCAAGCGGAGCGTTTCAATAACGCGGCACGTTGCGGTCAATTTCGTCCGACCACGCGGTGATGCCGCCTTTGACGCTCTTGACGTATTTGAAACCCTGCTGGCGCAGAAAATTCAAGGCTTTCAGCGAGCGCACCCCGGCTTTGCAATGCAGATAGTATTGCTGGTTGGGATCGAGTTCGGTGAAGCGGCTATTCAACTGGCTTAATGGCAGCAGCGGCACGCCTGCGACTTTGGCGATCTCGTATTCATCCGGCTCGCGCACGTCCACCACTTTGATGCCCAACGCGGGATTATCCAGCGCCTGTTTCATGTCCTGCACGGTCACTTCGTCCGGGTTGCCCGTGTTCTCCGGCTCGGGCACGATGCCGCAGAACGTCTCGTAATCAATCAATTCCTTGATGGTCGGGTGTTCGCCGCAAATCGGGCACTGCGGATCGCGCCGCAATTTCAGCTCGCGGAACTTCATTTCAAGGGCGTTGAAAAGCAGCAGCCGGCCGATCAACGAGGCGCCTTTGCCGAGCACCAGCTTCAAAATCTCCGTCGCCTGAATGCAGCCAATGATGCCGGGCAGCACGCCGAGCACGCCGCCTTCGGCGCAACTGGGCACCATGCCGGGCGGCGGCGGTTCGGGATACAGGCAGCGGTAGCATGGTCCGCCCAAATGCGGCGCAAACACGCTGGCCTGGCCGTCGAAACGGAAGATCGAGCCATAAACGTTGGGCTTCTTGAGCAGCACACAGGCGTCGTTGGTTAGATAGCGCGTCGGAAAATTGTCCGTGCCGTCCACCACAATGTCGAAGGGCCGGATGATTTCGAGTGCGTTTTCGGACGAGATGCGCGTGTTGTAAAGCACGACCTCGCAGTTGGGGTTGAGGCCGGAAATCGTTTCCTTGGCCGACTGAGCCTTGGGCCGGCCCACGTCGGCATCGGTGTGCAGCAACTGGCGCTGAAGGTTCGAGTAATCCACCGTGTCGAAATCCACAATGCCGATTTTGCCAATGCCGGCGGCGGCGAGATACATGGCAATCGGCGAGCCCAAACCGCCTGCGCCGATGCACAGCACGCTGGCGCCTTTGATTTTTTTTTGCCCGGCCAGGCCAACCTCGGGCAAAATCAGATGCCGCGAGTAACGGCGGATTTCTTCATTGTTCAATTCCATAGTTCGAGTAAAACATAATATGTCAGATGCGCAATAAATCAAGCCGCGCAAAGTGGCATGTCGCGCAAAGTGGCATTAATGGCGGCGGACGTTCGGAGGCGCTGATGGAATTCCGCACTCCGAACTCCGCGTTTGGGTTTTTGGGCCTCAGCTTTTTTGAAAGTAATTCCGCTGTTTGGCGCTGATGGGCATTTCCAATTTTTCCATCACCGCCAGCATGTCCTCCCAGACTTTGCGTTTGTCGGTCATCGCCTGGGTGCGCAGCAGATACGCCGGATGATAAGTGGGCATGAGCGGAATGCCGCGATAGGTTCTCCAGCTGCCCCGCAGTTTTGTAATGCCAATGGTCTTCCCCAGCAACCCATCGACCGCCGTGGCGCCCAGCGCCACCAGAACTTTCGGACGGATCAAATCAATCTGCTCGTGCAGATAGGGGATGCATGTGGCCATTTCCTCGGGCGTGGGCTTGCGATTGCCGCTGGCCTGGCCGGGGGTGTCCGGCCGGCACTTCAAGATGTTCGCGATGTAAACATCGCCGCGCTGGAGGCCGGTGGCTTGGATGATTTTCGTGAGGAGTTCGCCGGCCCGCCCCACAAAGGGCTCGCCTTGTTCATCTTCCTCCGCCCCCGGCGCTTCGCCCACGAACATCAGCCGCGCCTCGGGGTTGCCCACCCCAAACACGACCGTCTTGCGCGACGACGCCAGGCGCGGACATTTCACGCAGGCCAGGGCGCGCGCGCGCAAATCGGCGAACGCAGCCGCTTTCGCCACTGGATCCAGCCGGGGCATTGCCTGTGGTGCGTGGTCTGGCGTCTGTGGCCTCGGTACTGGGGCCGGGTTGCTGGGGAAGGCGGCCGGTGCCGGTGCGGAATCGGCGGAAATTCCGGCTGCAACGGGAAGGTTGCGGGCGACGACGTGAGGAGTCGTCGCCCCGGCGGAGGCAGTGGCTATTATTTGGGTTTCCGGAGTTCCTTTCGTTGTGGCCACTGGCGCCGGTGGGTGGGTTTGAGCTTTCAAATTTGAAATTTGAAATTTGGCGGGCTGCGCCAGCGCCCGGAGCGTTTCCGGCGAAACCGCCACCTGCCGCACGCCGCGCGATTTCAACCCTTCGAGATGTTGAATCGTCGCGTCGAGCAATTCATCGTAGGCGCCAGACATATTGGCATCGTACCCGGGCGGACCCGGTTTGCGCGAATATATTTTCTGGGGAACGTCCGCGCAGCGGCAGCGTAGCGTCAGGCATCCGTCCCTGACGTAGAGGGCGGCATCCCTGCCGCCCGGAAAAAGCGTGAGTAGCTGCGTGTCCTACGAGAATTCCAAAGCGCTTCGGTTTGCACGAGTTTTTTCCGCCGGGCTGGGAAGCCCGGCTCCGCGGCCGGCCCCGAATGCTTTCGGGGCAGGCAGGGATGCCCAATGCTAGGATGCATCCGCAGTGGACAAATGACTGCGGTATGTTCAACAATGTCCGCGAGCCAATCATGAACCCGGCCACCAACATCCTCGTGATTTTCGCCATCACCTATCTGGGACTGGCCATGGGCCGGATCCCCGGATTGAAGCTGAATCGCGTCGGGATCGCGCTCTTGGGTGCCATCGCCGCGATGATTTTTGGCAACGTGACCATTGCGCAGGCCGTCGCGTATGTCAACTGGCCGACGGTTTGTTTGCTCTTTGGATTCTTCGTCATCTCGGCGCAACTCCGCTTGTCGGGATTCTACAGTCTCGTCGCCGGCGGCATTGCCGCGCGGCTCGGCCATCCCGCCCGGTTCCTGTTCATTTTGATGGTGGTTACCGGTGCCCTTTCCGCCTTCCTGAACCACGACATTGTCTGTTTCGTTTTCACCCCCATCGTGGCCACGGCGCTGGTGCGCAAACAGATCAACCCGGTGCCATTCTTGATCGCCCTGGCCATTTCCAGCAACATCGGCGCGGCGGCCACGCTCATCGGCAATGCGCAGGACATGCTGATCGGTCAGACGGCGCATTTGCAGTTTGGCCGATATATGTTGTGGAGCGGTGTGCCGGTGACCTTCGCCATGGCCTGCGCTTATGGCCTCATCTGGTGGCTGTCGAAAAATAATCTGCAATTGACGCAGCCGGCTGCCACCGAAGGACCCGAACCGGCTTATGCGATCAACCGCAGACACACCATCAAGGGGCTGCTCATTCTGGCGGCGGTCATCGGCCTGTTCTTCTCGTCGCTGCCCGCGGAAATAATCGCGCTGGCTGCGGCCGGCATTCATCTGGCCAGCCCCAAATTCCGCACGGAAGACCTTTTGGGACTGGTGGACTGGCCCATACTCGTCCTGTTCATTGGCCTGTTTGTCGTCACGGGCGCGTTTGTTTCCACCGGTCTGGGCACCCAGGCGGTGACGTGGCTGGCGCACACGGGCTTCAATCTCAACCAGCCGCTCAACCTGACCCTCAGCACCACAGTGCTGACCAGCCTGATCAACAATTCACCGACAGTCATGCTGCTTTTGAAAGTGGTCACTCCCTTGACGCCGACCACCGCCTATATCCTGGCGCTGGCGAATAGTTTTGGCGGCAGCCTGCTCATCATCGGCAGCGTGGCCAACCTCATCGTGGTTCAACAGGCGCGCGACTTGGGCATCAAAATCTCGTTCTGGGATTTCACGCGCCTCGGGCTTCCCGTCACGCTGGCCGCGCTGGCCGGCCTGCTGGTGTGGGTCAGATTGATGTCCTGAGCGAGAAAGTTGGCCAGCGCTCGTCCATGGCACCAGCCGCCCTGTGTCCATCTGTGGTAGGATTTGGGGTGGTTGGGTTTGGTTGGGTTTGGATTTGGAAATCGCGTCTCCGTTCGCTATCTTGCGGAGCATGAAAGTCGGCAAGCTTTTGCATACGCGTTATCGCGTGAACGATCTGGAGCGAACGGTGAAATTCTACCGCGACGTCCTGGGTTTGAAGGAGGTCAAGCGCCACAAATCGCCGCGCGGTTCGGAACTGGTGTTTTTGAAGGCGCCGGGCAGCGAGGAATTGATCGAAATCACCTTTTTCCCCGCCGGCGGTTCCGTGGTGGTGCAGCCGGACCTCACGCATCTGGCGTTCGAGGTGGACAGCCTGGCTGAATTTGAAAAGCACCTGGCCAGACAGGGCCTGAAATTTTCCGACGGCCCCGCGACCACCTCCAGCGGAACGACCTTTGCCTTCATTGACGCCCCCGAAGGCTATGAAATTGAGCTAATCCAAAAGGATTCAGCCAGCTGTTGATGACACCGTCCCGTTGATAACGGGACGGTCGCGGGGACCTGATTTGCGGAGCGCAGCTCGGTAAGCCCCAGCACCGCCAAAATGACAAGGCGCTTGCAAGTCATATTAAACGCGTGCTGGTTCGTAGAGTTGCTGCGGGCGACAGGTCCGCGCTCCAATTTCGCGCCACGGCGCGCTATTTTAACGCGTTATTTTAAGGTTGCACCTTGGTAACCGATCGGTTACTTCTGGGAAACCATGCTCCCGAACGGCAAGCCGCCCGCCTCCGCCACCCGTGACCCCGAACGCACGCGCCGCCGCATCCTGGCCGCCGCGCTGGCCGAATTTTCCGCCAAGGGATTTGCCGGCGCGCGGGTGGACGCCATCGCCCGCCGCGCGAAAGGCAACAAGCGGATGCTATATCACTACTTTGGCAACAAGGAGGCGCTCTTCAGCGCGGTGCAGCGCCACAAGATGGCCGAACAGCGTTCCTGGGCGGCGGCCATGTCCAATGACCCGGCGGACCGGCTGCCATTCTGGTTCCAAACTGCCTGCGGCGATGCCGACTGGGTTCGGTTGCTCGAGTGGGAGGCGCTGCAGGCCAGCGCAAAGAGAGTGCTGGACGAAAAAGATCGTCGCGCGGCGACCCTCGGCTGGCTGCGGCGCATGCGGCAGCGCCAGCAGCAGGGGCAGTTGACCGCCGACTTTGATCCGTGCCACCTGGCCCTGGCCATGCAGTCACTGACGATTTTCCCGGCAGCCTTTCCGCAACTGGTTCGGCTGACCACCGGCAAATCCGTAAGCGATCCCAAGTTTCAAAACGCTTACCGGAAATTCCTGAAGAAATTCGCCGCGGCCTTCAAACCCCGCAAATGGCGGGGAACATCGAATTAGTGTGAAAAGGACTATCCTTGCGCGTGCGGTGGCTTGAGCATCGCTTGTTTCAACGCCCACGCAGCTTGAAATCAGTGTGCATGCGTTTCCATCTATGGTTAAATTTTCCCCGCAATGGAATACCAAGCTGTCATTGGGTTGGTAACACGCGAGCAACTATCCGCATGAAAGACCGTGCATTTCGCATCGCCCACCGCCAGATCACGACATTTTTGGTTGTGACCGGAGCGGCCTTTGCCCCGTGCCTTACGCCAGCGGCAGCGATGCAGCCGAATATCATTTACATTCTTACTGATGATCTTGGCTGGGGTGATTTGGGTGTCTGGTTCCAAAACGGCCGGCAAGCCGCGAACATTCGGAGCAAACCCTGGCATTTGACGCCGAATTTGGACCGGTTCGCGGCGGAAGGCGTCCAACTGCCGAGCCATTATTGCCCGGCGCCAGTCTGCGCCCCGTCGCGGGCCTCGATCTTGCTGGGCGTCAGCCAGGGCCACGCGAATGTGCGCGACAACCAGTTTGACAAGGCGCTGGAAAACAATCACACCCTGGCCACGGTCCTTAAACAGGCTGGTTATGCCACGGTCGCCATCGGCAAGTGGGGGTTGCAAGGTGAGCAAGCGGGCGAAACGAATCCTGCCACCTGGCCGGCCTATCCAACCAGACGCGGCTTTGATTACTTCTTCGGTTACGCCCGGCACGCGGATGGCCATGAACACTATCCGAAAGAGGGGCTGTATCAGGGCAGCAAACAGGTTTGGGATGACACCAACAACATCACACCTGAGCTGGACAAATGCTACACTGCCGACCTGTGGACGGCGCGGGCCAAACAGTGGATTGAGGACCACGAGCGCAGCCGTCCAGCGCAGCCGTTTTTCATGTACCTGGCCTACGACACGCCGCATGCCACTGACGAGCTTCCCACGCAGGCATATCCGGCAGGCGGCGGCCTGCATGGCGGGTTGCAATGGCTGGGCACGCCGGGACACATGATCAATACCGCCTCGGGCAAGATTGATTCGTGGCGGTATCCCGAATATCGCGAGGCCACCTATGACCAGGATGGCAACGTCGCCACGCCGGAAGTTCCCTGGCCGGATGTGTACAAGCGCTATGCCACGGATGTGCGGCGGATTGACGACGCGGTGGCCGATATCACGCAATTGCTCCAGGATTTGAAGATTGATGGCGACACCCTGGTCGTGTTCACGTCGGACAATGGGCCGAGCATTGAATCCTACCTGCCGCACCAACCGTTGCGGGCGGACTTCTTCGACAGCTTCGGCATCTTCGACGGCATCAAGCGTGACTGTTTGGAAGGCGGCGTGCGGGTGCCCACCCTGGCCCGCTGGCCGGGACATATTCCGGCAGGAAGAGTGGTCAAGCAGCCCAGCATCGCCTACGACTGGATGCGCACGTTCGCCGCCGCCGCCGGCGTTCCAGCGCCGGCCCGGGCCGATGGCGTTTCGCTGCTGCCGGAATTGACCGGACAGGGAATACAACCGGATCCGGGCTGGCTGTACGTGGAGTATTTCAACGATGGCAGGACTCCCGCTTACGTGGATTTCACGCCGAGCAACCGGGGTCGAATGCGCAACCAAATGCAGGCTATTCGCGTGGGCGACTACGTTGGCTTGCGTTATGACATCAAATCCCACGACGATGCCTTCGAAATCTACCAGGTTACCGTGGACCCAAAAGAAGCCACCAATCTGGCGCCGGGCATGGCTGCATTGGAACAAAAGATGAACGCCTTGGTGTTGCAGATACGGCGTCCCGATCCCGGCGCGCCGCGGCCTTACGATAATGAACTGGTTCCCGCTTCGCCCGTGGCAGCGGTGGTTCCCGGGGTGGACTGGAAGGCTTTTGAGGGTGCTTATCCCTGGGTGCCGGACCTGGAAACCCTGCCGTCCGTGGCCAGCGGCTCCGCCGAGCAGCCTGACTTGCAAAAGCGCACGCGGGACAATGACCTGGGCATGTTGTTCAGCGGTTATCTCGCTATTCCTCAATCTGGCAGCTACACCTTTTACCTTGCCGCCGATACTGGCGCCCTGCTGCGGATTCACGAGGCCACGGTGATTGACGCGGATTATGATTACGCCGCCGGAACGGAACGGAGCGGCAGCATCCGGCTCCAGGCCGGGTTGCACCCCTTCCGCTTGTATTATGCGCGCCGAGACCAGGGCAAACCGATGCTGAAATTCTCCTGGAGCGGGCCGGGCCTGGCCAAAGAGCCCGTTCCCGCCGGCATATTTCGCCATCTGCCCGTTTCAAAGTAACTGCCCCAGGCGCTTGCGCCCGCGCGATAGGTCAACGAACCAGCGAAGCTCTTCCCCCCATCCAAAGCGGTGCTGAAGCCACCGCAATCCAAACGCTGGCGCGACTGCAAGTGAGCCTCAAAATTCGCGAAACGTTTGCGGCGCGTTCCCCGCCGTTTTCGTGCGCCAGCCAGCCTGGCTATCCATAAGCCGCGCATGGTTATAAACGAGCTGACTCCCCAATCGGAAATCTGGTCCGCGTCTGCCTCGCCGTGCGCCAAAAGTAACTGTTACCCGAGAGTGGGCATCGTTGTGCCAAAAGGGTGTTACCCAATGGCCTCCGAGCATCGGCTTCGCGGATAAAAAATCCGTGTGCATCCGTGCCCATCCGTGGTTAAACTTCCCCCGCAATGGAATACGAAGCCGTCATCGGGCTGGAAACGCACGTCCAGCTCAAAACCAAATCAAAAATGTGGTGCGGCTGCGCCAACGCGTTTGGCGCCGAGCCAAACACGAACGTCTGTCCCGTCTGCCTCGGCCTGCCCGGCGTCCTGCCTGTGCCCAATGAGGAAGCCCTGCGCCTCACCGTGCTCACCGGTCTGCTGCTGAATTGCACTATTCCCCGCTTCGCCAAGTTCGACCGGAAAAGTTATTTCTACCCGGACATGCCGAAGAACTACCAATTGACGCAGTATGACCGTCCGTCCACCGCCAACGGTTGGGTGGAATTTGAATTCAACGGCGGCCTGGCGCGCGTCCGCATCACCCGCGCTCACCTGGAGGAGGACGTGGGCAAGAGCACGCACTTCGAACGGCATAGCGGCGTGGATTTCAACCGCGCGGGCGTGCCGTTGCTGGAAATTGTTTCCGAGCCGGACCTCACCAGCCCGGACATGGCCTATGAATACTTGAATGCGCTCAAGGATATTTTGAGCTACGGCGGTATCAGCGACTGCGACATGGAAAAGGGCATGGTGCGCTGCGACGTGAACGTGTCCGTGCGCCCGGTCGGCACACAGGCGCTCGGCGCCAAGATCGAAATCAAGAATATGAACAGTTTTTCCGGCGTGCGCCGCGCGCTGGAATACGAAATCCCCCGCCAGATCGGAATTGTCCAGAGCGGGGGCAAACTCATTCAATCCACGCGCCGCTGGGATGACCCGGCGGGCGTGACCGAGGAAATGCGCACGAAGGAAGACGCGCACGACTACCGGTATTTTCCCGATCCCGACCTGATGCCGCTCGCGCCGACGGAGGTCTGGCTGGCGGACGTGCGGCGGCGCGTGGTGGAATTGCCGCTCACCCGCAAACAGCGGTTCATGCGCGAATATCAACTGCCCGCCGGCGACGCAGAAGTGTTCAAAAACGACGTGCCGCTGGGAAATTATTTTGAGCCGATTGCGAAGTTGTCCAAGAACCCCAAGGCCGTCGCCAACTGGGTGATCAACAATCTCCGCGCCAAGCTCACCGAGGCGGCTCAAAGTGGGGCAGGCGTCTCGCCTGCCCCTGAGGATGAGGAAGCCGCCCACGCGCCTCGCGCCGCCCTGCCTCCGCTATCCAACCTCAAATTCAAACCGGAGGCGATTTTGGAACTGGTGAATCTGGTCGAAGGCAACGCCATCAGCACCTCCGCCGCGCAGCAGGTTTTTGCCGAGATGTTTGACACGGGCAAGCCGCCCGCCACGATTGTCCAGGAAAAGGGCCTGGCGCAGGTCAGCGACACGGGCGCGATCGAACCATTCTGCGACGAAGCCATTGCCGGCAATCCGAAGTCGGTGGCCGATTACAAATCGGGTAAAGTCGCGGCGCTCAATGCGCTCAAGGGCCAGGTGATGAAATTAAGCAAGGGCAAAGCCAATCCTACCTTGGTGGGTGAGATTCTGGAACGGAAGTTGAAAAGTTAGCCTGTCGCTGTCGCCGTAAAGAACTGCCCGCGAGGAGCAAACTGCGGTCGCGCATTTTCTCGACGAGCGCAAGTTTTTGGGCAAAAGGCAGGGCGGCGAGTTGCTGGCGCGATGCGCGTTTGCCGGCCAGGATTCTGTCCATCAGTTCGCTCATTCGTCGCCATACTTATCCTTGAATTCCAGCCATTTGGCAATCTGAACCGATGCGGCGAACAACTTGCGCTTGGCGAGCATGCCCAGTGCAGTATAATGTTTCCCTTGAAGCTCCATCGCTTATGCAGTCATCTCTGCAACTTAATTGGCGGCGTGGTTCCGCGTTGATAGCCGTCCTCGGCAATCTGATTTTTGCCGCTGCTTCTTCTTGGGCGGCCTTGGTCCAACCAGCCACGAACATCGCAAGCTACCCCGACGGCCGGCCGGCGCCACGGTATCGTCTCGAAGCCCAGGATTATGGGCCGGTGCTGCGGCACGGCGACGGCCCTGGTCAATGCGACTATCTCGGCGCCCGCGATGTTTGGGTCTGGGAGAATAAAGGGACCTATTTTATGCATTATGACGGAGCGGGCACGAACGGCTGGCTCGCCTGTCTGGCCACCAGCAAAGACCTCGTTCATTGGACCAAACACGGCCCGGTGCTGGCGCTCGGCGGCGCGAACGCGGACGATTCCGCCTCCGCCTCCTATGGCGTGACCTTTCGGGAGGGCAGGAACTGGCACCTGTTTTACCTGGGCACGCCCCACACCACGCCCGCGCCGGATTACATCCCCGGCTTTCCTTATCTTACGCTCAAGGCACGGTCGGATTCGCCGCTGGGGCCGTGGAGCAAGCAACCGGACGTGATCCCGTTTCACCCGCAGCCCGGCACCTATTACTCCGCCACCGCCAGCCCCGGCCAGGTGATTGCGCAAAAAGACGGCTTTCTGATGTTTTTCAGCGCCTCGACTTCCGGGCCCATTCTGCGGACGCTGGGCCTGGCGCGGACCCGGAATCTCAACGGTGCGTGGCGCATTGACCCGGAACCCATCGTGCCGGCGGCGGAACAGGTGGAAAACACCTCGCTTTATTTCGAGCCCAAGGGTCGCGTCTGGTGGCTGTTCACCGACCATGTCGGCCTGCGCGAGGGCCTTGAATACACGGACGCCATCTGGGTGTACTGGACCAGGGACCTCGAACATTGGAATTCAGCGAATAAGGCGGTGGTGCTCGACCCGCGGAATTGTGTTTGGTCGCGGCACATCATCGGCCTGCCCTCAGTGGTGAAAGTCGGCCATCGGCTGGCGGTCTTCTACGACGGCAACGGCGCCGAGGAAATGCCTGCCGGGGTCAAAAGCCACATGAACCGCGATGTGGGGCTGGCCTGGCTGGATCTGCCGTTGATCGCACCGCCGGTCAAATAGCCATGCAGCTTACTCGCAGGTTTTCGTGTCTCTGCTCATTCGATCTGATACACATGCACGCCCAGCGGCGCGAAGTCGTCCTTCAACCCTTCGCCTTCGATGGCGGCGGCATGGCTCTCGTACAGCACTTGCGCGTGCCGGTTCTTGAGCGCGGGACTGCTGAATTGCACCGATTGCGGCAGCACGGATTTGCTCGCCGCGAGGAGGTAGAGTTTGCCGTCCAGTTCGCGCACCGCGGTCTCCACCGGCGCGTCCGGTGGCGACAGGGTGATGTTGGCGGACGAGTGTGGTGCCATTATGATCGGCGATGCCTCGCGCAGTTCGTGGATCAATGTCTGCACGTAATCCCAATGACTGTTCTCCGGCTGATCGAGCAGCCCCGCGGGTTTGTGGTGATAATCGTGTTCGCCGGAGCCGGTATAAAACCACAGTCCTTTGACACCATTGATGATGCTCAGGTACGCCATATCGCGATACTCAGCCGGGGTCGGGTACCGCGAGTGCTGCCAGGGCGTCGTGTAAGCTTGGATGGCAATCCACAGCGGCTTCTGGCAAGTCGTGGCGGTCAGCCAGGACGGCGGTTCGAGCACCAGATTTGTGCTCCGCAGGGGGATGGGATACCACCACCAGATGCCCACGTCCATGGCCTCCTCGGGAAAGAAATCCCGCTGGTCCTTCAGCATATTCTTGCTGATGTCCCGCGAGTCGCCCAGCACCAGCGGATGGTCCGGATCCAGCGTGTGGACGAGCTGATAAAGCGTGTCGATATTCGTCAGCGGCGCGGTGCCGCGGGCCACCCGCTCCTCGGATCCCCAGCATAACAGGCCCGGGTGATGGCGAAAGGTTTCAATGCACCGCCGCACCTGGGTCCATTGCGCCTGCTCGACGGCCTTGCGCGGCAACTCGATCATCATCCGCATCCCATCCGCCCACGACCGATCCAGCAATTCCTTCCGCCGCATCTCGTTCGGATTGATTGCCTCCTCCGCCGCGCCCGTGGTGATTTCATAATTATGCGTGGCCGTGAATCCGACTTTCCCAATTTCCTCATAATGAGCGGAGCTGTACAGCCCGATGGGGAACTGGGGTTGTCCGCCCACGCGCAAAAAGCCGTCGGGCCCCAATGACACACTCGCTTCCTCGCGCGGGCACACCCGGATGTCCGTGCCGGCCTTGGCGATTTCATGGCCCGCGCCGTCGAGCAGGTGTGCCGCCACGCGAAACGTGGCCGCTTTCCGCACCGGCACGCGCAGGTTGACGCCCACGATGCCGCCCTGTGCGGCACTGACGGAGGCAGCTTGCATCGTTTTGCCGTTCGCATCAAGGATTTGGAATGTCAGCATCGCACCCGACTGTTGTGCCGGATTCAAACGCACGCGGGCGTCGAGGCGCGTTTCGCCGTCGCCTTCTCCCAGCGCGTGGTAACAAGGGCACGCCGGAAAAAGCGACAATGGCGGGCCGGATGGACGGATGGCGGGCGGATTGGTTTGAGCGCTGGCCCATTCCAAGCCCCACAGCAGGACGGTTACTGATAGAATAATGGCTTTGATCATAAAACAAACGGATTCAGCCCCCTCGAACGGCGCTGAACGCGCCGAAACAGGGCAGCCCAGGCGAAATGAAACCGCGCAGTGCCCAAGGCAGTCGCGGATCAAGATTTTGCCGCCGGTGCAGGGGAATGGCGCTTACATTCATACAATCGGTTGTTTTGCAGCGTGTTGTGAATGGATCTATATCGCTCCCATGGAGCTTGAATTCGTTTTGTCTCATTTCAAATATTTCGCGCCTACGGCGCTGGCGGAAACCAAGGCGCATTTCATGGTATTCCAGCGTCTTATCTGTCATGTAACTTCATTCACCTTTCAGCGATCCAAGGTGGCGCTGGTTTCACCTCGCTGCTGGGCTGTCATGTTGCGGGCTTTCAGCCCGCGCGTTCGAGAGCGCCGCCGCCCCGGCCCGTTGGATAAAATCGCTGAAAATACAATTGAACGCAGGGTCCAGTGCGCGCTCTTTTTCCGGATGGAACTGCACCCCGGTGATTTTTCCGCTGTCATCCTCGAAGGCTTCCACCAGCCCGTCGTCCGTCCATGCCACCGCATGAAAGCGGGGGGCCAGCACCTTCACGCCTTGATGGTGGTAACTGTTCACTTTCAAGCGCTGGGTTTTGAATAGTCGGAACATGAAGGTTCCTTCCTTGAGGTTGAGGTCATGATAGCAAGGTTGGGCTGTGCCCTCGGCGTTCTCGATACGATGCACCACATTTGTGCCCGCGTGCAATTGGGTGGGAAGGTCCTGCCAGAGCGTCCCGCCTGCCCACACGTTGAGGAACTGGTGCCCGCGGCAAATCCCCAGAATGGGCAATCCCCGGGCCTCTGCCAAGCTCACCACATTGCTCTCATAGAGATCAAATTCGGGATCCGTCGTCTCAAGGCATTTATCCGGCTTTTCCCCATAAAAGCAGGGGGCCACGTCATCGCCGCCGGGAACCAGCAATGCATCCATGGACTGCGCCAGTTTGCCGGTTTCGGCTGGCGTGAGCATCGGCGAAAGGGCACAAATCGTGCCGCCATTATCTGTGATGGCTCGCACGTAATTCACCAGCCTTTCGCTGCCGCCGGCGAGCAGTGTCGCTTGGCGGCGGTTGTAAAGGAGTCCAACGCGCACCGGCGCAACCGGCGTTGCCGCCATCCCACCGGCGGCCACAACTGTCGGAGCAGTCCCAGCCTGTGCGCTCCTCTGCGCAAATCCGATGGCCTGGCCGAGCATCGCCATTGCGAGCCACAAGACGCAGAGCCGGCGCATGAACTTGCGACGCGTGGGAGAATCAGCTTTCATCATCTCGGTAGTTATTGCATACGCGTTGTGGCGGCGTCAAGATCAGGCGTCCAGAACCTGGGGGAGGCCCGGCGAAGGCAGAACCGGATCGCTGCGCAGTGGGAATGCGACGCACAAAAGGAAAACTGTCGCCCGTTTGGTTGAAATTAATTTGTTATCGGCCTGCCAATCGGTTAAGGAAGAGTATCCATGAATCAATCCACGCCCAAAGATGTTCCCGCCGGAATTGTGGAAATTTCCCACGCGCACTTTCCTGAGCGGTGAATAAATCAACTTCCCCGGCGCCGCAATAATTTGCATGAAACACAGCATGATTCTAACATCAGAGCGCCGCGCACCGCCCCGGCAGTTCTGCAACCCAACAGCATGAAATACAAAACGATTGCAATCCGAGGATTCCGTCCATGACTCCACGCGAACGCATTCTGGCCACCCTTGGCCGGCAGCCTACGGATCGTACGCCGGTGGATCTCTGGCATACGCCGGAAATTGGAGCCGCCTTGCGCGCGCATTTCCGCGTCAGCGATGACCTGGCGGTGTATCGCGCCCTCGGCCTCGACAAAATCGTCTGGGCGTTTCTCGACTACCAGATGGAAGTCGGCGGGCGTGCCGGGGCGCAGTCGGGCGCGGGCGCCGAGGTCGGCGGCGACCGCACCATGTGGGGTGTGCCGCTCCGGAACATTCAGGCCGGCGACGCCCATTACGCGGAGTTCGGCGACGCTCCGCTAAGCAGCTTCAACACGCCGGCTTCGCTCGACGGCTACCCTTGGTGGCCGGC
>Ga0302320_10004410_pt1 | contig 31971 bp, 15 predicted proteins | sample Bog_T0_3_FD_202130 | JGI IMG/M metagenome (GOLD analysis project Ga0302320, IMG submission 202130) | Peat permafrost microbial communities from Stordalen Mire near Abisko, Sweden - Bog_T0_3 | ecosystem: Environmental > Terrestrial > Soil > Wetlands > Peat | place: Sweden: Abisko, Stordalen Mire... | reverse complement strand
TATATCATAACTTGGGGAAACTTCCTGAACCTCAATTCACCCATGAATTTTGCTGACCAGGCCTAAGTTGAAAGAGCTTTCGGACTTTTTGGCTACCAGGCAATCTGGAAGACCATGATGCCTGGCCAGTCGCCGGATGACCAGAAACCAGAGCCGCTGGTGTGTCTGCCCGTCCGGGACCCGAGATGCCTTGCGGGTGCCTTGCTGGTTGCCTGTTTGGATGGTGTTGGCCGCCGTTGCGCAATTTAAACGCCAATGCAGGGCCGGTCTTCGAGCCTATAGCTCGCGGCCCGGAATGGGTACCACGGCAATCACAGGCACGGGATTTTTCTGTGCCACTTGCGGGGTGTTTTAGAAGGGTATCGGAGCAACGCGGGTGTGGGGCATGAAATTCGTTTCTTATTAATATTTACAGCAGTTTAACGTGTGTGTGAAGCGATGGCGTGCGACCCTCTGATATTGCCACTCTTCAATTCCCGAATCTGACGTGTCTGCCCTTCCACCACGCCCCGCCCTTGGGAGGGCAACCCCCAGTAAAAATGCCCCCGCAACAAAAGGCACACAGTGTTTGCCAAAAAATACAAATTCATTGCCGTTGTGGGCTTCACCCGCCGGGGTTACCTTTAATTAAGAGCTATCATAGGCCCGCCTTTCCGGGACAGTTTTCCCCGCAAGCCGCCGGCCTGAGTCAAATATATATGAAACGAATTGTCTTAAAAAATGTCATCCATCCCCTCTTGAGCCGCACCGGTTCCCTCATCGTGGCGGCCGCCGGTCTGCTGGCCACGGCTGCCCAAGCGCAATTGCCGGCGAATTTTCCCGGCTTCACCGTGACCACTTGCAGCAACAACGCCGTCGCTCCCGGCGACATCTTCCTGTCGGTCACCGACCCAGGCACGAATGGATCCTTCTACATGATGGTCCTCTCCAACGACACCACCCCCGTCTGGTATCAGGCCGCGACCAACGACGTGTATGATTTCAAGCCGTTGACGGACGGTTACCTGCATTACGGCGAATTGTTTCACACCTATTCCTACACCGGCGGCGGCGATGTCTTCCACGATTTGCTCGATGCGAACAACAACCCGGCGGGCGGCGTCGCCGCCGGCAATGGTTATCTGGCCGATTGCCATGATTTTCAACTCCTGCCCAACGGCCACGTGCTCCTGATCGGCTACTACAAGACCCAAATGAACCTCAGTTCCTACGTTGCCGGCGCGTATCCCAACGCGCTGCTCGCGGGCGCGGTCCTGCAGGAGCTCGACGACAATCAAAATGTCGTCTGGCAATGGCGCACCTGGGATCATTTTACCATCAACAGTTATTACGGCCCGTACGGCTATGCCACCAACCCGGCGTCGCTCAATCCCGTGATTGACGGCTTTCATCTGAATTCGGTGGTCTTGGACACCGATGGCAACCTGCTCGTGTCCAACTTCGGCATGGATGTCTGGAAGATCAACCGCCAAACCGGCCAGATCATGTGGCGCCTCGGCGGTTTGGCCAACCAGTTCGCCTTTCCGGGCCTGACGGGCGCGGCTCTCAAGCAGGCCTTGACCGAGTTCTCCGACCATACGGTGACCCGGCTGGCCAATGGGGACATCCTGGTCTTCTGCAACGCCAACCAGGCGGCCACCTATTCCTCGGCGGTGTACGAATACCGGCTTAATGAAACGAGCACGCCCAAAACCGCCACGCTCGTCTGGTCGTACCACCCCGCCACCAATATTTACTCCTGGCATTACGGCAGCGCCCAGCGCCTGCCCAACGGCAACACCTTCATCGGCTGGGGCAGCGCCCAGATCGTCGCCGGCGTGGGCGGCACCACCAACCAGTACATCCCCGCCTGCACCGAGGTCAACCCTGCCGGCCAGGTCGTTTTCGAAATGCGCTACAATGATCCGGTGGCGGACAGCTACCGCGCCTTCCGGTATCCTTACCCGTCGGCGGCGCAGGCGGTCACGGTGTCCGCCTATGAGCTGGCCCAATCCGACACCTACGACTTCCCCGGCACCGGCGTGTCCCTCACCGTGGACAACGGCGGGGGCGGGTACAATCGGTTCGACGTGACCTACACGCCATACGCGCCGGTGAATCCCCAATTCAATGAGACGGCCCCGTGCCTGCTGCCCGTCCGGTTCAGTCTCGCGGAGTTTGCCATGAACCCGCCCACCATGACCAATGACCTTTCATTCAGCACCAGCCTGCTCGGCTACGCCGGCAATCCCACGAACCTCACCCTCTATTACCGCCCGCAAACCGGGTCGGGGGTGTTCGCGCCCATGCCAACCTACTACAACCCGGTGTCCGGCCAGTTGATAATCTACCAGTTGGCGCTCACCGCCCAGGGCGGCGATTTCGGGGAGGTGGCCTTCGGCTATCCGGATGTGGAGCAGGTGCCCTATCCGCCGATTCTGAATGTGGTCGAGAGCTGGCCGGGCGTCCAGCCGGCCGAAGTCATTGCGCCGGCCATGGCCACCAACAGCCTGACCTTTGCGGTCAACCAACAACAACCCGTTTACCTGTCCTGGTCGCCGGTGGGCTTTGCCGGTTGGTACGGTCTTCAGATTGCCACGACCCCGGACTTTGCCACTCCTGTGGTGGACAACACTTATCTGACCGACGCCGCTTATGTATGGATCAATGCCGCCCCCAACACCACCTATTATTGGCGCGTGAACACTTCCAATGACGGCGGCACCAGCAGTTGGGTGACCAACTCCTTCGTCACCGTTCCCCCCGCGCTTCAAATGACCTCCCCCAACGGCGGTGAGGTGTGGCTGCGGGGCACTTCCCATTTCATCCAATGGAATGGCAACCTCCCGGAGAACGTGACGGTGGCGCTGTACAAAAGTGGCGCGCTGATTCAGACCCTCAACCCCGGCGTGCCCGACAAGGGTGCCTTGAAATGGTCCCCCGGCTTTAATCTGGCTCCGGGCAGCGACTACACCATCCAAGTCACCAGCACGACCAATCCCGCCCTGTTCGCCTCCAGCGCCGCGCCCTTCAGCATCATTGATCAACCCGTGCTCAGCCCGGCGGCGGTCACCCGGCTGACCAATGGGACGGTGCAGTTGACGCTGTCGGTGCCCGGTGCGGCGCAGGCCACCTTGCTGGGCTCCACCAATCTCATGACCTGGCAGACCCTCCAGGTGGTGCCGCTCGTCAACGGCAGTGCGGTGGTCCCGGATCCCACCGCCACCAATCTGCCCGCCCGCTTTTACCGCATCCATGTGCCGTGAGGCGGCAGCATTTCATGATCCCTGTCTTTTAACCAAACCTGTTCACTGTAAAAAATGTCTCCCATGAACTTTATAAAATCCATCCTTGGTTATGCCACGCTCACCACGTTGGTCGGTCTGGCGGGCCTCCCGGCCGGCGCCCAACTGTCATTGCCCGCCGACTTTCCCACCCTCGTCATTGTCAGCAACGGCCCGGTGGCGCCCGGTGATTTCCTCGGCACCCTGGGGGCCAAGGGCAACGCCACCAATAATTTCAACGTCGTCTTGGACAACTCGGCCACGCCTCTGTATGATATACCCTTCACCAATCTCTGGCGCGCCGTGACCCCCTCGGGTTTGATCGCCGAAAGCGCCCCCAATGGCTGGCGGCTGCACGATGAGACATTCGCGGTGAAGCAGACGTTTCCCTCCGGCGACGGCCACGATTTCAAACTCCTCCCCAACGGCCACGCCCTGATTCTGGAGAATGAAAACTGGCCGGTCGACATGAGCCGGTATTTCCCGGGCGGCAGACCCGACGCGGTCCTCAGCAGCATGATGCTGACGGAAGTGGACGCCAACAACAACGTCGTCTTTCAATGGCGCGCCCGGAATCATCTGGCGATCACCGACTCGCTTGATTTCAACACGCTGGCCAGCGTGGACTGGACCCACGTCAACGCGCTGACCATTGACCCGTTGGACAACAACTACCTGGTCTCCCTGCGCGGCTTTTGCCAGATTCTGAAAATCAGCCGCACCAACGGGGCGGTCCTCTGGCGCCTGGGCGGCGTTTCAAACCAATTTACTTTTGTGAATGAGCACCCGGAAAACGCCCCCTATTATTTCATTGGCCAGCACAATGTCCACCGTTTGGCCAATGGCGACATCATCTTTTTTGACAACGGCAGTTTGCAGAATCAAGGCTCTCTGCCCGGGCGGACTTATTCCCGCGCCGTCGAATATCATCTGGATGAGACCAACATGATCGCCACGCTCGTCTGGGAATACCGCCACATCCCGGACGTCCTCACCCCCTCCGAGGGCATCGTCAAGCGCTTTACCAATGGCGACACCTATGTGGGCTGGGTTTCCGCCGCCCAAAATGGCACCGGGCCGGTGTTCACCGAGGTTAATGCCTCCAATCAGGTGATGTTTGAAGTGTCCCTGCCGGGCTTCAAATCCCAGACCATTTTGAACAAACAGGTGTGGAACTCGCCGGCCTTGGTTCAATCCGACACCAATCTGGCGGTGATCGCGGGCCAGACCTATAACGGCGCCAACTCGGGCGTCGCCGTGACCGTGAACAGTCTGGGCGGCCCGGCCAACAATCAACTCATCGTCAGCTACCATGACGATGCCGTGCGGTATCCGTTCTTTCCGGGAAAAGAGCCGCAGGTGCTCGTGCCGCGCGTGACCCTCGCAGGCACCAACATCAGCACCCTCTCCGCCACCCTGGTCCTGCCCCTGCCGGCCAATAATTTCTGCTACGACACCCCGTTGTACCCCGATCCCTCCCAATTGACCATTTATCAGCGCCCCGTCATCAGCCAGGGCGTCTTTGCCCCGTTGGCGACCGTATATGATCCGGTGGCCGGCACCCTGACCGCCACCACCACCAATCTGGGCGAGTTCATTTGCACCTACCCGGACCTGCCGGAAATCCCCATCCCCCCCATTTTGCTCGCGCCAGCCTCTCCGACCGTCAACCAGTCTGAACCTGTCACGCTTCAGTGGACCCCCCAGGGCTTTGCCCACTCCTATCATTTGCAGGTCGCCACCGATGCCGGCTTCAACAACCTGGTCGCGGACCAGCCGGCGCTGACGAACTTGACCGACAACCTGACCTACACCCTGCCAAGCGTGCAGGCCGGCTCGAATTATTTCTGGCGTGTAAACGTCGGCAATTACGGCGGCACCAGCACCTGGGCCACCGCCTCCTTTGCCGCCGTGCCGCCCATGATGCAAGTGACCAGCCCGGCGGGCGGGGAGGCCTGGCAGCGCGGCCTGCCGTATTTCATCCGCTGGACCAACAACCTCGCCGAAAACGTCACGATTAAACTCCTCAAAGGCGGTTCCCCGTTCGCCACCATCGCCTCCAATGTGGCCAACCTGGGCGCTTACTATTGGTCCATCAACTACACCAATCTTCCCGCCGACAATTACACCGTCGAGATCCTGAGTGCGACCAACTCCGCCGTGTTTGGCCTGAGCCCCCAGCCCTTCAGCATTGTTGACCCGCCCGGCTTCATTCCCGGCTCGGTGTCTGTGCTCACCAACGGCACGGTGAAATTCGGGTTGACGGCGCCGGGCGCGGCCACCGCCACCGTGTGGGTCTCCACCAATTTAACCTCGTGGCAGGTGCTCCAGCAGGGCCCCGTCACCAACGGCGCGGCGGTGTTTACGGACCCGGCGGCGACCAACCCGGCCCGCTTTTACCAACTCTCCGTGCCTTAATACGGTCGTGTCCGGGCCGCCGGGGCAGATCCTGGCGTCCCGGCTGACCATGGATGCATGATTAAAAAAAACACTCTGATCCTGGCGGCAATCGCGCTGCTGGCGGGCGCGGGGCCGACCGCGGCGCAGACCGATGGCGGCGCCCAGCAGGCGTTGGGTTACAGTTACCTCTCCCCCGTTCCCGGCGCACAATACTGTACGCCCCAAACGTGCTTTGTCCTGATGCGGCTGGCCGCTCTGCCGCCCACCGCCATCACCAACCTGGCCCAGTGTATTCAGGTCTCGGGCGCCAGCAGCGGGCTCCACCTCGGCACCACCCGGATTGCCAGTGACAATCAGACGGTGATCTTTTTTACGCCGTCGGGGTTTAACCAGTACGAACCGGTCACCGTGACCCTCACGCCCTTGGTGGACCTCACCACCAACACCGCCATCCCGCCGTACCAATACCAATTCATGGTGTCCGGTCCCAACACCAATGCGGCCGTGATCACGGCCAGCGCCGCCAATGCCCCGACCGACACCGCGGCCATGGCCTTTGATGACAATCTCAGCACGGAATGGCAGGCTCCTATCGTCCCCAATGGCACCACCAATTTTGCCTGGATTCAGTATTTGTATCCCGGCGGCGCTCTGCATGTCGTGAACCGTTACGCCCTTACCTCCGCCAATGACAACCCGGCCGGGGATCCTGCCGGTTGGCAGTTCTATGGCGTGACCGCCTCCTCCAACCTGGTGCTGCTGGACACGGAGACCGCTCAGACCTTCAGCAGCCGCTTGCAACCCCAGGCTTACGGCTTTACCAACACCGCCGCCTACCGCGGCTACCGTTTGCTGGTCACCCGCGTCAATAATCCCGCCACGGCCACGTCGGTCCAATTGGCCGAACTGGAACTCATCCCCGCCACCGGTTCGTTGCTGTGGGAATGTTGGACCAATCTGGCGGGCACCGCCGTCAGCAATCTCACCAGCAGTCCTTTGTATCCCGCTTATCCCAGTCTCACCGATCAACTGCCAAGTTTCTGCGGGCCGGTCAACTGGGCGCAAAACTATGGCACGCGGGTGTACGGATATGTCACGGCGCCGAACACCGGCGCCTATCAGTTCTGGATCGCCGGCGACGACACCAGCGAATTGTGGTTCAGCACCAACGCCAATCCCGCCAACGCCGGCCTGATCGCTTCCGTCCCCGGTTACACCGCTCCCCAGGTTTGGAACACCTACGCCTCCCAACAATCCGTGCCGTTCACCCTCCAGGCCGGACAGCGCTGTTACCTCGAGGCGCGGCACAAGCAGGGCGGCGGCGGCAACAACCTGGCGGTTGGCTGGGCCATGCCCGGGCAGTCCTTGTCCGCCCCCTCGGAAGTCATCCCCGGGGAAGTGCTCTCCCCGGGCACCCCCGTGGTCGTTGCGCCCGGGGTGATCGTGCCACCGCAGTCCATTACCGCGGCTGCGGGCTTGAACGCCCAGATGAGCGCCACGGCCGCCGGCACCGCCCCACTGGCGTATCAGTGGCAGTTAAACAGCACCAATCTGCTGAACGGCGCCAATTTCTCCGGCGTAAATTCAAACACCCTGACCATTCTGAATGTGGTGCCGGCCGACGCGGGTTCGTATCGGTTGATCGTCACCAACCCGTACGGCAGCGCGACCAGCAGCAACGCCGTTCTCAGCGTTGTGTCTCCGAGCTTGGTGGGGGAATGGCTTGCGGGCGCAGCCAATTGGACGGAGATTTCGGGCTATTCGCCGCCGGGCACTCACGACGGGTACCTCGTCGGCGCCGGCCATTATCTGTTCACGAACGACGTGCCGGCCGGCAAGTCCGGTCAATCGCTTTGGCTCCCCAATGGTGACACGGGCATCGCCATCAGCAACTCGTCCACCTTGGACCTCCATTACACCAACACGTTCGACAACCAACTTGCCAACGCCTTCACCCTCACTTTCTGGGCGAAGGGTTTTCCGACCGGTTGGGCCTATTTCATCTCCAAGAACGGGGACAGCGGTTCGCCCAACTCCGGCTGGACCTTCCGCCGACAGGGAGCTTACGGTAATAATAATCCGTGCTGGACCCTGCGCAGCCCTGGTGGCACGCTCGTCTTGGGGGCGGACTCCTACGGGAGCACTGATGACTTGGGCACATCAACCCTGAATCTCGCGGATGGCAACTGGCACTTCTATGTCGGCGCTTATACCTTGGGGGGCAACCGCAGCCTGTATGTGGATGGTGTGCTGGTTGCTCAGGAGACCGGCCAGGGGGCCTACAACTCGTCCGCGCTGGAACACCTCGTCATCGGCGGCATCGACGACTCGCCGGGCAACAGCTTTGGCAGCTTCTTCACCGGCGAGTTCTACGACGTCCGCGTCTATAACTACGACCTCAGTTTGACCCCTCAGCCATTGGCCGCCATCACCCCGGCCCCATCCAGCCGCCCCGAATCCTCGCCGGCGGTCACCACCCCCCGGCCCGTCCCCGCCCTCCCGGCGGCCCCCTTGGCCCCTCCGGTCACGGCCGTACCCCTGGCCAATTCCTTGGGCACGCCGGCAGGCGTGACCCCCGGGCAGGACGGCATCATGCCCAACGGGGTCTCCGTCCCCACGGACTTTCCCTACCTCAACATCACCACCAGCAACAATCCCGATCCGGAATTTATCTTCATTGACAACCGTGGCGGCAACGGCGATCCGTGGAACGTCATTTTTGATAATTCCGGCCAGCCAGTGTGGTATGCCAAGTACCCCGACGAACGGCGCGACATGGTCGTCCAGCACAACGGCGTGCTCACCATGCTGGCCCGCGACGAAGGCGGTGACCATTACAACGGTTTCAACACCAACTACCAGCAGATTGTCCAATACTGGACCACCAACGGTTACAGCGGCGACGAGCATGAGCTCCAGGTGCTGGCCGATGGAACCTACTTCACCACCGCCCTCCAGACGGAAACCGTGGACATGAGCCGGTACATTGCCGGCGGCCAGACCAACGCCTCCGTCACCGAAGGCGCCATCCAGGAGTTCACGGCCGCGGGCGACTTGATTATGCAATGGCGCGCCTGGGATCATATCAACATCCTGGACGAGCAGGCCTTCATTGATCTCACCTCCAGCAGCTTGGATTTCACCCACATGAATTCCATTGATGCGGACACCGACGGCAACATCCTGTTGTCCAGCCGCAACACCAGCGAATGCACCAAGATTGACCGGAACACCGGCGCCATCATCTGGCGGCTGGGCGGGGTGCACAGCAGCTTCACCTTTCCGAATGATCCGCTGACCGGCCCGCGCAACCAGCACGCCTTCCGCATGGTCACCACCAACGATTACACCCTGTTCGATGATGGCAACTTGCACAACCCCTCCGTGTCGCGCGGGGTGGAATATGTGGTGAACACCAACACCATGACCGCCGCCGTGGTCTGGCAGTATCCGCCGGTTCCGAACACTTCCCTGTACGCGTATTACATGGGCAATGCCCAGCGCCTGACCAATGGCAACACCCTGATTGACTGGGCGGTGGGCGGGTTGCCCAAGCTCACCGAGATCGCCCCCGACGGGAGCAAGGCCTACGAGATGAACTGGGCGAACCAATATGAGGCCTACCGGACCTGGCGCTGCACCTGGCACGGTGTCGCCCTCCAGCCCTACCTGCTGCTCGAGTCCTATCCCGATAACGTCACGCTCCTGTTCAACCAATTCGGCGACACGAACGTGGCGTATTACAGCATTTACGGTGGGCCCACCTCCCACTCAACCAACTTCCTCGGCAACTCCGCCACCACCTTGGCACGGTTGACGTATCTCCAAAATGGCGTCACCTATTACTTTCGGACCGTCGCCGTGCATCGTGACGGCACGCTCGGGCAGTTCTCCAACGAGCAAAGTGTCAACGTCAACCTGATCCAGCCGGGCCAGAACATGGTCACCAACGGGGGATTCACCCTGGGCACGAATGGCTGGGTTTTGGCGCTGGCCCACAGCGGCTCGGTGTCCTCCTGGACCATCACCAACGGCGTCAGCTCTTTCATCATCGCCAATGCCGGCACCTACACGACGGACATCCAATTGTATCAGACCGGCTTCCGCCTGATCCAAGGGTTCACCTACACCCTGGCGTTTGACGCCTGGGCGAGCCGGCCGCGCTACATTCAGGCCGAGGTGGGGCAGGCGGTCTCGCCTTATCTCAACTACAGCAGCCTCGGCGCCTCGGCGCTCACCCCGGTCCGCACCCACTTTCAATACGTCTTCACGATGACGCAACCCTCGGATTTCAACGCCAGCCTCCTGTTCGACCTGGGCACCTCCTCGGCGGGCGTGTCGCTGGCCAATGTCTCCCTGGCCATCGCCCCGCCTACGACGGCGACCTTGTTAACCTGGGTGCAACCGCCGGCGGGTGCCGTCGCGGGCGCCGCCATCGCCCCGGAAATCAAAGTGGGCGCGTACAACGAAACCTTTCCGGTGGCCGGCCTCCCCATCACCCTCTTCATTACGAACGGCATCGGGGTCCTGGCCGGCATTCAGACCACCAACACCGACACCAACGGCATCGCCCATTTTCCGAATCTGAGCTTCAGCCAGGCGGGCCCCAAACAACTGGCGGCCGTCAATGCCGCGCTGGTGATCACCAGCGCGGTCTTCGCCATCACCACGCCGCCCGCCACCGCCACCGCGCTCAGTTTTGTGCAGCCGCCCGCCAATGCCACCGCCGGCACCGTGATCTCCCCGGAAATCCAGGTCGCGGCCTGGACCAACTCCCTCCCGGTCACCAACGCGCTGCTCACCCTTTCCCTGGCCAACGGCACCGGCACCCTCGCCGGGGTCCTGGCCACCAACACCGACGTCAACGGTATCGCGCACTTCCCCAATGTGAGCATCAACCTGGCCGGCCTCAAACAGCTTGCCGCCGGGGACGCCACCGCGACCCTGACCACCACCAGCGCCGGCTTTGTCATCAGCGCCACGACCCCCAACAAGCTCGTCCTCGCGCAGTCGCCGCCGGCCAACGCCGTGGCGGGCGTCGTGCTGTCGCCCGCGCCCGTGGTTCAGGTGACCGACCTCTACGGTAACGTGATTTCCAATGCCACGGACACCATCAGCGCCGTTCAAACCGGTGGCACCGGCGGCAACCTGAACGCCACCCCCGCCGCGCAATCGGTGGCGGCCAGTAGTGGCACCGCCACATTCTCCGGCCTCTTCGTCACCAACGCGACGGCCAATGTCTCGCTGGGGTTCACCGACGCCAGCCTGCCTCATCCCGGCGTGACCTCGAGTGGCATCAACGTCAGCGCGAACGCGGCCGCGGGATTGGCGGTGACCCAACAGCCTGCCAGCGCCGCCGTCGTGGGCGCCAATTTCGCGCAGCAACCCGTCGTGACCGTCACCGACGTTTACGGCAACACCGCCGCCAGTTACACCAATGCCGTGCTGGCCGCCGAGACTGCCGGCGGGAATCTCAACGCCACCCCGGTCGCGCCGGCGGCGCTGCCGGCCAGCGGGATCGCCACGTTCAGCGGTTTGTTTGTGACCAATGCCGGCCCGGCCGTCACCCTGGATTTCACCTCCGGCGGCCTGCCGCCCGTCAACTCCGCGGCCATCAACGTGGGCGCGGGCCCGGTCGCGCAATTGATTTGGTCAACCGAACCCGGCAACGCCATCGCCGGCCTGCCCTTTGGCCTCCAACCGGTTCTGCAAACGGCGGACCTTTTTGACAATCCTTCCACCAATGGCTTGGCCGCCATCCAGAACGTGCAGGTGTTTCTGAGCGCGGGCGCCGGACCGCTCCTGGGCACCACGAATTACAACATCGGCTCCGCCGGCAGCAACGGCGTGGTGAGTTTCACCGACCTCCGGCTCAATGCGCCGGGTGTCAATGATGTGCTGACCGCCACCAACACCACCCTGAATTCGCTCACGCCGCCCGCGACGAACCAGCTTGGTTTGTGGCTTGATGCCTCGGCCTTGAACAGTCTGACCGTCAGCGCCGGGAACGTGACGGCGTGGAATGACCTCAGCGGCCATGGGCGGAACGCCAGCGGCGGCGTCCCCCCCGTCCTCGCGACCAACTCAACGTTGACGGCCGGGGCGTTGGGGCTGGGCCGGGTGGTGCGGTTCAACGGATCGTCCACGTATTTGAACGTGGACTTGACCTTCCTGAACGAAACCCCCTATACGATTGCGATTTTGGAGGTGGCCTCAAGCAAGGGGGGAAGCAGCAGTTACTTCCTGGGCGACACGGGCGGCGGCGGCAACTCCACCGACAATGCCCTGCATACAGGTTATCGCTCCTCCGGTGATTACACCTTTGCGCACTATTCAGACGACCTGGACTTCGTTCCCGCCGGCGGTTTCACCTATCCGGCCGCGCGGGTGTGGCTGGACGTGATTGACAGCGGCAAAAACAAGACGATTTATTTGAACGGCGCCGCGGTGGCCACGATGACGGCGGCCGGTTTTCTGAACTCGGCCGGCAGCCAGGGGCACGTTGGTTCCGGCTTTGACACCAGCAGCACCTGTTTCCAGGGTGATATCGCGGAAATTCTCGTTTACACCAACGCCCAAAACGCCATTGTGGCCGGCCTGACAAGTTACCTGAGCAACAAGTGGCTGTGCGCCGGCTGCGTTGTGCCGGCGCTGGCCAACGGGGTGAGCGCGCCCTTTGCGGTCCAAGCCCCCGCCCCGCCGTCGCAGAAAATTCTCGGGGCGACGGTCGCCGCCGGCGGGGCGGTCGTTCTGACCTATGCCACGACCGCCGGATTCCCATATCATGTTCAGTTCACCACCAATCTGGTGTTGGGGGCTTGGACGACCCTGCCCGCCAGCGTCACCAACGCAATGGGAACCAGCATAACGTTTACCGATACCAATTCACCCGGCAGCGCCCAGCGGTTTTATCGGATCGTCTCGCCCTGATCACTCCCCCGCCCGGCCCTGGACGGCCGCGATCGAAGAATGTAATTAACTCAACCTAAAAGGTGCGGTTCCCAGTCCACGCCGGGGGCCAATCCGGTGGTTTCCAAGTGGGTGGCCAGCGAGGGGACGGGCGCCCACAGGGTCCGGCGTTTGCCAAACAAAATGGTGCGCCAGCAATGACGCCAGGCCAGGAGGTGGGACGCGGTGAAATAAAGCCCGTCGCCCAGGCTCTGCACCATGCACCATGGGTTCGCCACGCGGGTCTTGGTCATGGCCATCCACAGACCCAGGTCGGAATTCTTCCGACCGTAGGTCTCAAAGACACCCGCAGTTTCCGCCAGCACACTCCGGCGGGCCATGAAGGTCAGACAGGTGGAGGTGACGTTGCGCCAGCGGTGGCCGTCTTCATTGAATTCCGGGCCCCGCAGCCGGTGTACGTATTTGGCATGATAATCCGCGTGGTCGTACAGCGTGGCAAAATCGGCCTCCGGGTGCCGTTGCATGAAGGCCGCCGCTTTCTCCAACGACTGCGGCAGATATAAATAATCGTCCTCGGCAAAATACACCAGATCGGCGACCGTTTGGGTGGATAGTAGTTGCACCTGCCGGCTGAAGGTGGCTTCGTTGCCGGCCCCGGCCAGCGGGATGATTTCCAGGTCAGATGCCGCAAACAGGCCGGTCACCAGTTCGTGATACGCGGGCGGGCACTTGTCGAGAATGACCCACATTTTTACGTTCAGCCGGCCCAAGGCGGCCTTGAAACTCCGCAGGTTGGCCCGCACCAGGGTCAGCTTGTCGGTGAAGCCAAGGGCCGGTCGGCCGGAAAGCCCCGGATAAATTCGATAACAAACCGCCAGGTCGTAACGGCGGGGTGGGGGGTTACTTTCCATCGGTTTTTATCAAATTTTGTTTGGGCTGGAGGCGGGCGATCAAATTGCGGTCCCGTCGGTTCCGGCGGTAGGTGGTTACCCCCCAGGCGTTGCCCAGCACGCTGCCCAGGCAGGCCGGCACATGCCAGAGCCAGCGCCCGTCGCCATCCCGCAGCAGCCCCCGCACGGTGTGCCAGAGCGGACCCACGAAGCTCACGCAATAAAGCCCGGCCGCCCACAGCGGCATCGGCGGTTTTTCCTGCATCCAGTTGACCGGCATCTCCTCCTGGACGCGCAGGAAATGCACCGTGGCCCGCCGGCGCTTTTGGACAAAGCCCCACAGGGTTTGCACATAATAATGATGCACCCCGCGGCCGCGGATGCGCAGCCACTCGCGTTTGCCGTTCTTCATCAAAAACATCGCCACATGTGTGTCTTGAAATTTTTCATCCGCTTGCACCGATTCCAGATCCGCGCGGCGATAGACAAAGCCGTTGGCGCCCAGCGGATAGGCATACGTGCCCGGCGGCAGGCTCCAGCGTTCCACCTCGCCATCGCGCTCCCGCAGCACGGGGTTGGCGCTCATCAGCCAGCACACCGGGTCGCTGATGTGCAGCCGGTGGGTCAGGTAGGCGCAGAATGAACTCATCTTGGGGGAGGGCAAATAGTAACTTTCCACGCCCAAGGCCTGGGGATGGGCGGCCAGCGCCCGCACCGCCAGTTCGATATAATCCGGGTGCGTGATCTCGTTGTCCGCATCCACAAAGACGATGTACTCGCCGGTGGCCTGCCGAAGCGCCAGCCGTTTGCCCTCCTCCATGTTCTTGCCGAGGTCATCCAGCACGATGGCCCCGTATTTTTGGGCGATGGCCCGCGTGTCATCCGTGGACCGGGCGTCCGCCAGGATGATCTCATAACGGGCGCGTGGATAGGTTTGGCGGGTGATGGAAGCGAGAATATTGTCCAACAATGCCCCCGCGTTGAGCGTGGGCATGATAAAACTGACCCGGGGCCATTGCGTTTCATCCGGCGTGGACGACATCGGAGAAAGGTAGGGGAAAAACCGAAAGCGGGAAAGCGGAAAGGGCGGCCTTTCCCAAGACCTGCCAAGGCTGCCGACAAAGTCGGGGTGGGGACGGCTCGTCTCCACATCCGGCCGCCGCCTCGTCCCCCCGGCCCTTCGGGTTTGCCGTCCAGTGATCTCCCTCCTGTGCCCGGCCTGCAGGCTGGTGCCCCACCCGCCGCAGCGTTTGCTCACGTTCCGACTTTGTCGGCAGCCTTGCCGGAGACCTGCTTCACACGGTCAACTCCAGCACGGTGTCGTTGGCGTTGGTGGCCGTCACTTCGTCATCCACCGAAAGCCAGGGTTCAATGACTTCGCGCAGATTAACCTGCAATTCATCCAGTGTTTCGCCCTGGGTCAGGCATCCGGGCAGCGCTGGCACCTCAGCCCAGAAACCGCCTTCTTCCGCCGGGGGAACGATGGCTTTCAATATCATGGGGGAAAAACAGCCCGATTTCCGCCCTCATTCAAGAGCCTGCCCATGAACCGTGCCCTGCCATCGGAGTGCGCCCGTCCTCGGGCGCAGCAACCTCCGCCTGCCTGCAAAGGTTGGTGAGTAACCTAAACCGCCCGTTGGCAAACCCCTCCGCCTCGGTTCAAGGGTTCAATGCGCGAATGATTCATTTAGGGAATTCTCTCCATGGACCTGAATCGAGCGGTCGTGACGAGTCATGTGGAGTGCGCCGGCAGATCCCCAAGGGATCCGTGATGAACTAAAAAAAACCCGAAACTTGAAACTCGAAACCCGAAACCCTCCCCCCTATAGGCCGTCCCGCGACTGCGGGATCACCCGGCGTTGCGAGCGCCCCGGCGCGAGCATAATTTTCCCTCCCCACTGAACTTTCACGGGAGAATGCGGAGGTGAGGGGCAACGGATGCCACCTGTTGGAAATCCATATTTTAAAGCGGTGACATGTCACCGCTTTAAAATCTTGGCTGTCTCCGCCCTTTCGGCCCGCCACATCGTCAGCCACCAGCCGGCGAACAGAATCACCATCGTCAGGGCGGCGGCGATCGGCATGATCCGGAGCAGGTCGTCGAAGGTTTTGCCCAAGATGAACAGCGTGAGCCAGTAGGCCACTCCCAATCCACCGTAACACAGGGAGAGTTTCAACCAGCGGCTGGCCAAGGCCCAGGCGGCAAAGGCCTGGATCAGGCTGATGGACACCATGGTCCAGGTGAGTTGCACGAGCATGTCCCCGGCGGCCGTGCTGTTTTTGGCGAGCAAAGTCAGCCAGAGGGATCGCAGCACGATCAGGCCGGCGGCCCCGCCGGCCACCCCCAAGGTGTAGAGACCAAGGAGTTTGAACTGGTCGCGCACGGCCTCCGGGCCGTGGGTGTGGGCGGAGGATCGGTGGGTGAACAGCACCGTCAGCAACGGGGCCACGGCCATCGGCAGGGAGCGGGCAAAGACGCCGGCGGCGGTATAGGCGTCCCGTTGCGTGTCAAAATCATCGCTGTAGAAGCGGTGCTGGATCAGCAGCAGGTCGCCCTGGTTGAAACAATAACCGCCGATGGCGTAGGCGGCGGCGACGATGAAGTACAAGGCGAATTCGCGGTCCCACGGAGAGATGGCCGCGGTGCCGGACCAGGACAACTGTTTTCTCCAGAAAAGCAGCACGGCAAATGAAAGGGTGGAAAAACCGGTGGCCATGACGGCCCATTCGGGGGTGGGAAATTTCCAGACGACCAGCCCGCCAAAAGCCAGGCGCAGAACGACGGTGAGAATGCTGATTAAGGCGAGGCGTTTGAACCAGGCCATGCCCTGGCACAGGGCGGTGGCGAACCCGCCCCACAGACCGGCCAGCACGCTGACCAGGACAATCACCGTCAATTGCCCGGGGAAATGAAAAAAGACGCTGAGGGGTTTGATTAGAATCACGGCCAGGAGGGAACCGCCAATGGTCAGGCGCAGGAGAAATTTCCGGCACCCCGCCAGCAGGCCCTGCAGCCGGGCGTCATCGCCGGAGAAATTGAACCGGGCAACGTAGTGGGTGATGGCCATGGTGGCCATCGTCAAAGGCAGGCCCAACAAAGCCATGAAGCTCAGGGTGGTGTTCACCAGGCCAAAGTCGCCGCCTTTCTTCAGGTGATGGCCGATCAGGATGGAGAAGGCCATGTTGCCCAAGCCCACAAACTGCAGGGCGATGGTGAGAACGAGGCCGCCGCGCCAAAATTTCTTCATGGCCAGAGAAGGAGCAAGGCTGAACATAAAGCATATGCGCAACCCATTATGGCAACGCTACATGTGCATTGGCGTGTCGGAATTCGCGAAGCGTCCTGGAGTGCGCCTGTCCTCTGGCGCTTTTCGCGGTCCAACCTCTGATCCGCCCTGGCGCTTCGCCTTTTCCTTCCCCGGCACCCGTGTTTCTTTCCTGAGCACAGCCCATCCCTGTCTGCGGGACGGATGGAGGCTCCCGAGAAACTGGGGAGCGCGCCCGCCCCGGGCGCCGCGGTGGACGCCCTCGTCCGCCGCCGCGAGCGCGCCACCGCGAGCAGACCATCGCATTTCCCCCCTGCCCATGAACCGTGCTCATCCGGCCACTGGAACCTTCGTATTACTGCCAGCCTGGCGGCGATTCCCCCTCTCCCTACGGGAGAGGGCCGGGGTGAGGGGGAACAGGTGCCAGCCATGGGGAACATCGTCCCTCCGCCCCGGTTCAGGGCCGCAATGCGCGGAAAAACTTTAGGGCGTTCTCTCCGGGCTTGTGGCGCCGTAGCGCCAGCGAAGGCGGAGGGGATGGCCGGCCTGCCCGCCGTAGCTTTAGCGGAGGAGGGGGAGCGGAGGCGCTGATGTTCGTGGCTTAAAATTCTTTGTCCTAATTGGCTCCGCAACCCGGAGCGGTGGAGACGGGCGCGGAAATCCACACCCGGGACGGGCGCGTTCCCCTGATGGCTGCGGAGGTCGGTTTTGCACATTGTTAGCGCGTATATTCATACCGGTTGCGGAGGGCGTGGGCAAATCAAGAATTGCAAAAGCCGTGGCGGAGGGTATGAGACAAAATTCTTCCGGGGCCTCTGCTTGGCCCTGCTGGTAGGGATGGCGCGCTGCGCCGTCCCCGTCGCCGAGCGTAGCGTCAGGCGACGGAACTCGCACGGGTGTGGTGAGCCGATTTGTCCCATTGTCACCGGTCCCGCAATCGCGGGACCGGTGACTTGCGAGGTACCGGCCGACTCAGCCTTTTCAACAGCTTTCCCCCCGGTGCTATAAACGAGCCAAGATTTTATTACGGACGCCGGGGCAAATCATCGGTAACCTTTGGTCTTTAAACTTGTAGCAGTAGAAAGGAACATGAGGACCTGATGGATACGTTGCCGATTTGTCCCAGTTGCGGCCGGCCGCTGGCCGCCAACGCGCCCAAGGGGCTGTGTCCGGGGTGTTTGATGAAGGGCGCGTTTCCGACGGGCTCGGAGGCTGGTCCGGCCCCGGCCGGCAAAGTGCGTTTCCTTCCACCCAAGCCCGAAGAGCTTGCCCGGCATTTTCCGCAACTGGAACTGCTGGGCTTTATCGGCCAGGGAGGCATGGGGGCGGTCTATCAGGCGCGGCAGAAACAGCTCGACCGCATTGTCGCGTTGAAAATCCTGCCGCCGGAGACCGCCGTCGGTCCGGGCTTCGCGGGGCGCTTCGCCCGCGAGGCCCGGGCTTTGGCCAAGCTCAATCACCCCCATATCGTCACCCTGTACGAATTTGGGCAGACCGACGGCATTTACTATTTCCTGATGGAATACATGGACGGGCTGACCCTGCGCCAGTTGCTCAACCTGGGCCGGCTCTCCCCCGCTCAGGCGCTGGCCCTGGTGCCGCAAATCTGCGACGCGCTCCAATTCGCCCACAACCGGGGCATTGTCCACCGGGACATCAAGCCGGAGAACCTCCTGTTGAACAAGGACGGTGTCATCAAAATCGCCGATTTTGGCGTGGCCAAGCTCATCGAGCCGGAGCGGGGGCCGGGCCCCGGCGGCGAGGCCGAAAACCCGGCATCGGCCGGCCCGGGGGCCGGTGCCGGGGAACCCGGACCGGCCTTCCCACTCAACCCCACCGGGGTTATTGGGACACCGAATTACATGGCGCCCGAACAGATTGAGCATCCCGGCATGGTGGATCACCGGGCGGACATTTATTCGCTGGGCGTGGTCATTTACCAGATGCTCACCGGCGAACTGCCCGGCCGGAATCTGGAGCCGCCGTCCAAGAAGGTGCAGATGGATGTCCGCTTGGATGAAGTCGTGCTGCGGGCTTTGGAAAAGAACCCCGAACTCCGCTACCAACAGGTCAGCGCCCTGAAGACCGAAGTGGAGACCATTTTGAACGGCCTGGATAAATCATCGTCCAAAAAAGTCAGACGGCCCATGAATGAGAAGATGCCGGTGTTTATCGTCATTGTGGTTTTATTAGTCGCCGCCGGAGCCGTCTTCACGGCCCTGACCTTCTGGAAGTCCGCTGGCAAATCGGTCTATCTGCCGGATTTGGTGGCCACTTGGACGGTGACGGGGAAAGATCCAGTCGGGACCAACACTGCAACTCTGACGGATATTTCTTTGGTGAATGGCAAAATGGGACGGGCGTTTTCGCTTAATGGGGTTACCTCGCACATCAAGATTCCGGCCAGCGGGTCATTGGATGTGGGCAAGGGAGATGGTTTCACCTTGGCGGCGTGGATTAATTGCACTGACCTCACCCACCTCAATCCCATATTTGAATGGAACCGCGGTGACGGGAGGACTTGGGAAGGGGTTCACTTTTATGCTTACAGCGGCGGATCGCTCCTGGGCAATGTGGTGGACGACTCGGGCAACGTTTTTGTCCACGGTTTTTACTCGGCCCCCGGTTTGATCACCCCCCATGTGTTTTGCCAGGTGGCGCTTACCTATGACAAAACCGCCGGGGTGGAAGCCATGTACCTTAACGGCAAACTGGTGGCCCAGCGGGCCATTGGTAACATCAAACCTTCGACTTCCGATGATTTATATCTGGGCTGCCGGCCGCCCACACAAGGGGAAACCTATCACTTCTCCGGCACGTTGGAAAAACCGGAAGTGTATGACCGGGCATTGTCCGCCGGTGAAATCCAAGCCGCTTATACGGCTGACTTAAATTCCCGGTAAAGTTACTGTCCCTGCAGCAGGAAGTACTGCTGATGGTTGGTGTAAGGTATCGACACGTTGATGTTGATGCCATTCGTGGAAAACACCCCTGTCACCGGCAGCCACGGTCCGGCCAGGGAATCTGCCGTCAACAACTCATTGGTCTCAATCGGCCAGGACAGCAGCAAACTGCCGGCCTGTTTCGTCAATTGGAGGGCCGGCGGGAAGGTCACCGCCCCGTTCACCAAACTGGTGGTCAGCACGTCGGCGGTTTTGTCCGCCACCTGGGTCACGACCACGCTGTTGTCCAAGGTGAGCGGCGTGGTGCCGGCCGCATTTGTGGCGACGATAAATTGCAGCACCGCCACCTGATTCGTGCCCGCCGGGAGGGATTGTTTGGCGCCGTTGAGCGGGATCAAGGCCAGCGCCACCCCCGCTTTGCCGGCCACCGTGGTGTTCACGTTCATTTGGGCGCCTGCCATGTTCGCACCCATTACAACCCCGGTCAGCTTCAACTGCGCCGGGTTGTAATTCACCGTCAGGCCAATCGCATTCTCATTGGTGACGCAGATCAGTTGCACCGGCACATTCAAAGTCTGCCCCCGCTGGCCGGACACGCTGCCCACCCGTAAAATGCGGACCGCCGCCGGCAGGCCGAGCGGACGGGCCTTGACCTCCGGGGTGGCGGACTTGATCTCTGGAGTGAGGACATTGGCCACCGAGGTGCTGGCATTGCTCTCCGGGTTGGGCACCGGCACCACCGTCAAAGGATCAAGCTGCAGCACATAACGTCCCGCCTGCACCCAGTCGGCCACGGTCAGCACCCCGTCCGGCGCGCCGCGCGGCGCGCAATCCGCCCGCAGGAATTCATCGCTGTTGGCGGGCACATCCAGACCGGCCACCATCCGGCCGACCTCCACCCAGTCAGACAGGTTCACCTTGCCGTCACCACCGTAGCGCGGATAGACATCCGCTTCATATTCATTGACCGGGGCTGCGCCCGGGGTGAGGGTCACCGTCCCGTTCTGGCTGAGCATGGGCAGGGGATTTCCAAACTCATCCACCAACTCCCGGGCGGTCGGGTTGTCGCACAACGTCAGGCTGACGGCCGTGGTGTTCGTCTCCGGCAGGGTCGAGAAGACCAGTTGCGCCACTTCCTGCGTCCCGGCCGGCAGCAGTGACCAGTCAAAAAACAGGGCGAAGCCCACATAACCGCTGTTGGTCAGCGTGTCCACCTCTTGCAAATAAGCGCCCGGATCGTCCGTTCCCAACTGCACCCCCTGCAACACCAGTTTGGTCGGGTCATAGTTTACACTGCCCAAATAGGCGAATTCCATGCCTAAGGCATTCATGTAGACCGGCACGATGACCGTGTTGCCGGATATGGCATTGGTCGAACCCAAAGCGACCACCGTCTCCGGTACCGACAAAACCGCCGGGATGCTGTTCGTGGACCCATAGGGATTGATGACCTCGACCGTGTAATTTCCGGCGTCGGTGAGGGACACCACCGCCAAGGTCAGATTAGTGGTGGCCGAGCCGCTGACATTGCCGCCATCCACCAGAGCGGTTCCGTTCTTAAGCCATTGATAGCTCAAGGGGGCGGTCCCGATGGCCGTCACCGTGAAGGAGGCGCTCTGGCCGCTTAAAACCGTCTGACCGAGAGGTTCCTGCGTGATGCCCGGCGGCACGACAACCGTCAACACGGCATTGGTGCTGTTGGTTGCCCCCCCGCTGTTGGCGACTTGAACCGAATAAGAGCCCGCCTCGCTCAATTGGACGTTGGTCAGAACCAGCGTGGCGTTCGTCGCCCCCGCCAGGTTGGTCATGTTGCAGCTCCATTGATAGCTCAACGGCCCGGCGCCGCCGGCCACTACACTGAAGGTTGCCGTCTGGCCCGCCACATCCGTCTGATTGGTCGGCTGCGCCGTGATCAGCGGCGGCAACACCACCGGCGGACATTTGCCGTCACTGCCGGCGCTGTAAATGGACGCGATCTCGTTGGAAGTCAGCGCCCGGTCGTAAAGACTGGCTTCATCCAGCAACCCGGCGAACGTATAAATCGCATCCGGCCCGGGACGGCGGCCCAAATATAAATTATAGCTGGTTTGGGGCGTGAAATTCCCCAATTCAGCCTGAGCCACCGCCACCCCGTTGCGATAAATGGTCGCCATTCCCGAGGGCTTGTCGTAGGTCAAGGCCACGTGCTGAAACGCATTGGTGACCACGATGCCCGCCGCCGATTGAATCTGATGCCAGCCCCCCGAGCTGTCGATGATGTTGGCGTACAGCGCGCCGACGCCCCCGGCGGAACTGTAAAAATGGACGCCCCAAGCGGCGCCCGCGTCGTTAAACTCGGCCAGGGGATGGATCTCGAGGTTGGCGGGTTTGATCCACATTTCAATCGTCAGGCCGTTGCCCGCTCCGACATCCAAGCTGGCGCTGGCCGGGATGAGAATGGCGTCGTTGGCGGTGGTGAACAGAAACGCGTCATCCACTTCCCCGGGCGCATAAGTGACGGCCCCTTGCAGCACCGCGTTGTTGGTGCCCGTAATGTCATACGCACTGTCATTGGCCGGCCACCAACTGACCAAACCCGCCGGCGCGGACGCGCATTCCTGGGGCGTCACCGCCAACGTGGCGCCGGCGCTGGTGGAACCGTAATCATTGGCCACCCAGACCGAGTAACTGCCGGCTTGGTTTGTTTGAACGTCCGCCAGGGTCAAGGTGGCATTGGTCGCCCCAACGATGTTCGTGGTGTTGAAACTCCATTGGTAGCTGAAGGGTGGCGTGCCGCTGACCGCCACACTGAAACTGGCGGTGGTGCCGATGATGTTGGTCTGGCTGACCGGCTGTAGCGTGAGGGTCGGAGGATAGGTTAACACCGTCAGCATGGCGTCGGCGCTGTTGGTGGAGCCATAGTTGTTGGTCACCAACACCGAGTATGAGCCCGCTTGGGCGGGCTGGAGATTGGACAGGCTCAACCAGGCGTTGGTTGCGCCCGGCAGATTCGTGGTGTTGAAAATCCATTGGTAGGTGAATGGGGGCGTGCCGCTGACCGCGACACTGAAACTGGCGGAGGCGCCCACAACATTTGTCTGACTGACCGGCTGTATCGTGATGGCCGGTGGATCGGTCACGACGGTCAGAATCGCATTGGAACTGATGGCCGAGCCATACAGATTGGTGACTGTAAAGGCATAAGTGCCCACGTCGGCCGGTTGCGCATTGGGCAATCTCAGCCAACTGTGGGTGGCGCCGATGAGGTTGGTCCCGTTAAAGGTCCACTGATAATTCAAGGGCTGGGCGCCCGATACCGCCGCGGAGAACGTGGCCGAATCCCCGGCGTTGACGGTTAGATTCGTCGGCTGCAACGTGATGACGGGGTTGTTCACCGGCGCGCATTTGCCCGCGCTGCCGGCGGCATAGATGGCGGCGATTTCACTTTCGGTCAAAGCGCGGCCATACAGACTGGCTTCATCCAGCCGTCCGGCGTAAGTATAAATAGCTTCCGGTCCGGGGCGTTTCCCCAAATATAAATTGTAGCTGGTCTGCGGAGTGAATATGCCCAAGGGCTGTTGTGCCACGACCGCTCCATTCAGATAAAGCGTGGCCAGTCCCGAAGCATGGTCATAGGTCACGGCCACATGTTGAAACGTGTTGGTGACAATGATGCCACCCGGAGAAAATATTTGGTGCCAGCCCCCGCCGGTGTCCACGATGTTGGCATAAAGACAGCCAACAATGCTGGCGGAAGTATAAAAATGGACCCCCCAGGCGGCGCCCGCGTTGTTAAATTCGGCCAGCGGACGGAGTTCCAGGTCAGCAGGATTGATCCACATTTCAATGGTCAGACCGGGGCCGGGACCAACGTTAAGCGTGGCGCTGGCTGGAATCAGGACGGCGTCAGCAGGAGTGGTGAACAGAAATGCCTCGCCAACCTCGCCGGGCGCAAAACTGCCGGCCCCTTGCAGCACCCCGTTGTTGCCGCTCACAATGTCGTTGCCGTTGCCCTCCCCCGGCCACCAACTGACCAGCCCGGCCGGGTCCGGCACACATTGGGCCTGGGCAATGCCGCCCCCCGCAAGCAACAGCCCCAAGGATGACATCACGGCCAACGAACGAACCAACCGCTTGAATGGCATTTTCATGTGAACACCTCTTATTCTTAATCGTTTATTTGAGATTTACAATCAGAGCTTATCGTGATCCCCCGCCCCTGGCAAACTATTTCGGAAGAAAAAAGACAACGAAAACCCATTTAGTCTGTAACCTTTCCGTCCTGAGCAAACCAAGAAATGCAGCCTTCAGTCCTTGACCGGGCCGATTCAAGAACGCGCAAAAACCGGGGCGCGGACGGCTCGTCCCCGCGTTTTCAATGTTATCAAACCAACGATGGGGACGAGCCGTCCCCACCCCGGTTTTTGAATCCCCCCGGAGTCCTTGATCATGGACAGCTTCGCAAGTGACCAGTTATCAAGGTATTACGCCTTATGTGAGCACTATTCCCCAAGGGGGTGGCGGGGATGTTGACACAAAAAACCGGTAAAAACACGCCTAAGTCATTTATTGCAAGCGTGTTGCGCATGTTTTATTGGCCGGAATTAACCAAAAACAACCATAAATAACCAAAATCACAGTTTCGTTTTTTGGCCGGCCGTCCGGGCCGCGAGACCACCGGCTTGGCCGTTTATGTGGAGCTCCACATAAACGGCTGAGAAGTCGGTGCCCCCGGGTTGAGCCGCTTGTCGGCGTTGTGGTGTCCCGCCTTGCGGGGCAAGGCTACCGACAAAGTCGGGGTGGGGACGGGCTCGTCCCCACTTCCGGCCACCGCCTCGTCCCCCCGGCCCTTCGGGTTTGCCGTCCAGCGATCTCCCCCCTGTGCCCGGCTTGCAGGCTGGGGCCCCACCCGGCGTAGCGTTTGCTCATGTTCCGACTTTGTCGGCAGCCTTGCCCTGCGGGAGCCATCCGTAATTCTTCCGGTTGCAACCCGCTTGCGGGGAGGGCATTATCCCGCCCTATGGAAAAAGTGTTTCGCACCGCGATCGTCGGCAACCTCCAGGCGTTGAATGTTCTGCTGCCGGCGTTTCAGGCGGTTCCGGCCTTTGCCATCACCGGCTTGTGCGGACGCAACGAGGCGGCGGCGCGCGCGGCCATGGCCAAACACGGCATCGCCACCTATTATCCCGACTGGGAGGCGCTGGCCAATGATCCGGAAATCGAGGTGGCGGTGCTGGCCTTGCCCCCGCGGCTGCAAGGCCCGGCGGCGGTGCGGTTGGCGGCGGTCGGAAAACACCTGTTCTGTGAAAAACCTCTCGCGGCCGATCTGGCCGGGGCGCAGGCCATCGTGGAGGCGGTGACCACGCATCAGCGGGTGGCAACGGTCAATTTTGGGTTCCGGATGATCGAGTCCTTCCGGGATTTTCAGGCCATTGTGGCCGCCGGCATTTTGGGCGCGCCGCAATATGGCCTGGTGGAGTGGCTGCTCGCCACCCGCCGCGATCCGGGCCTGACGTGGAATTGGAAATCAGATGCGGCGCTGGGCGGTGGCACGTTGAGCATGATGACGGCGCACATTTTAGATTATCTTGGATGGATTTTTGGGGAAATGCGCGAGGTGCGGTTGCAAACGGCGGCGCTGGTGCCCGCCCGGCCGGAAGCCGGGTCCGGCCGGCTCAAACCCGTGCGGGCCGATGATACGAGTAATTTGCTGCTGACCCTCGCCCCGCGCCTGCCGGTGACTGTGACGGTTTCCACGGCATTGAGCGTCGGTCGGGGCCACCGGCTGCGGTTCTGGTTTGAGCACGGGCTGTTGGAACTGGGCAATGGCCCGGCCGATGATTTCCACGACGGATTCCAGCTCACCTTTCACCCCGCCAAAGGCGCCGGCGCCGGTCTGGCCGGGGAAGTGCGGCGGCTCGCGGAGTTCAGCCGGATGGACGCCGGTTTTCCCGGCCGGATCACCATCAACCGACGGGTGGCGGAGCAGTTCGCGCTGGCCCTGTCCGGCCGCGCCCACCGGGCACCCACCCTGGCCGACGCGCTGCGGGTGCAGCAAGGGATTGAGCTGGCCCGGCGCTCGCAAATGGCCGTGCTCGCAATTTCCACCTGATCTACAACCTGGCGGATTCAAGAACCGACAGGGGTAGGGGACGGCTCGTCCCCATCAGTTGTTTGATGACATTGAAAACGCGGGGACGAGCCGTCCCCCGCCACGGTTTTCGCGCGTTCTTGAATCGGCCCTGATTTACAACTTGGCGGATGCAACAAAGCGTTGCGCCCGCCCGCTGATTCAGAAACACTGGCCGGAGAACGGAAATTTCATGCAGCGAAAAACTTCAGTGGTTAAAAAACCGGCCGCCGCCGTGATGATTTTGGGCGTCGGCTCCTTCGCGCACAGCATCGGCACCGCGTTGAAGGAGGCGGGGGCGTCGGTCTCAACGTACTTGACGCGCAATTACGGCCATTATTCCCCCGGACTTGTTGGGGAGACGTTTCCGCCGGGAACGCATCCCAGCCCGGTGCCGCTGCTCAAGCCGCACCATATAGACGTGGTCATTCCGCAGTCCATTGACTGGGCGTTACAGCCATGGGCCGCGGATTTGGTCAGTTCCGGCGTGGGTATTTTCAGCTCCACCGGGGAGGCGATGCGCATTGAACGGGAGCGGGATTTCGCACGCGAGTTGTGCGCGCGGTTCAAGATTCCCTTCCCCCGGTCCTTTGTGGCCTCGAACCGGTTGGAGGCGGAACGGATTCTGGCTGAAAACCCGATGCCGTTTGTCATCAAGAATCCGCTCTGCTCACCGACCAGCCCGGTGCATACGGTGATGTGCGAGACGGTGGCGGACACGCGGGCATGGCTGCGGCAGGTCAATTACGCGGAGGGGGTGTTTTTGCAGGAATATCTGGGCCGCGCGGAGGCCGGGCATATTGTGCTGGTGAGCGGCGGCGAGATTTATTCGCTGGTGACGAACCAGGAATACAAATACGCCTTCAACGGCAACTTGGGCATCGTGGCCGGCGCGCCGCTGGGCGGGTTGGTGGAACGGGACGAACAGGACCGGTATGGACTGGCGCGGGAATTGGTCCATCCGCTCTTGCCCTGGCTGCGGGCGGTGAACTTCCACGGGCCGTTGCAGGTCACCGCCATCAAGCGCGGCGGCCAATGGCGGGTGATCGAATACAACATCCGCATCGGGGTCACGTCGGGCCCGATGATTTTGCGAATGTTGAAAGATCCGGTGGCGGCGGTGCTGGGAACGGCGCGGAATCAGAAGCTGGATTTGTCCTTCCACGCGAAGCTGAACCTCGGGTGTTCGCTCACGCTGGCGGGTTACGGGTATCCGTACACCCAGGTGCGCGGCCCGCAACTGCCGCTGGAGGTGGATGGCAAATTTGACTGTGATGTGTGGTGGAATGAAGTGGCGCGGGGCGCGGACGGCGGATTGCTCGCCACGGGCCAGCGGATCGCGGACGTGATCGCGCTGGCGCCAACACTGGAATCGGCCCTGGCGCGGGCTTATGCGAATCTCCGCAAAATCCGGGTGGTGGGGAGTTATTACCGGACGGACGTGGGCCGGAGCTTGTGGCCGCCGGGAACAGAGTGAACCGGGGAAACATCTCCTGACCGATGAACGCACCCTCCCAATCACCACCCGGCGCGTCCGCCGACCCGCTGATGCAGGCGGCGATGGAGCGGTATCAGAAGGGGGCGCTGGCGGAGGCGGTCCCGCTGTTTCAGCAGGTGCTGCAAATCGCGCCGAACGCGGCGGCGGCGCTGCATTTTCTGGGGATGACGCACCACCGATTGAGAGATGACCCGCAGGCGTTGCCGTTGCTGCGGCGGGCGGTGGAGCTGGAGCCGCGGCAGCCGGCTTTTGCCATCAACCTGGGGCTGGTGTTGTGCGAAGTGGGACAGCCAGCAGAGGCGTTGCCCGTGCTGGAACAGGCGCGGCGGCACGCGCCGGCCATGCCGGAGTTGTTCAACATATTGGGACAGGTTCAGCAGCAGTTGGGCCATCTGCCAGCGGCGATTGAACATTATGAAAAGGCGGTGGCGATGCGGCCGGACTTCCCGTTTGCACTCAACAATCTGGGGTGCGCGTATTCGCTGATCGGGCGGCATCCGGAGGCCATCCAGACCTTGGCAAAGGCGCAGCGCCTGGAGCCGCGTTCGCCGATCATATGGACCAATCTGGGCCGGGCGTGCCGTTTGGCCGGGCAGAATACGCAGGCGGGTGACTGTTTCCGGGCGGCCCTGACGCTGGATCCGGGCAACCCGGAAGCGACGCTCGGGCAGGCGCGATTGCTGGAGGAAGGGGCGCAATTTGACGAGGCCTTATTGCTGTGCCAGCAGGCGTTGCAACGTCGGCCGGGTCAGGTGCCGCTGCTGTTGCAGGCAGGGGCGTTGCAGCGGAGCCGCGGACAGTTTGAGGCCGCGCAGGAATGCTGGACCAAGGCGCTGGCGGCGGCCCCGGGCCATTTCCCGGCCTGGTGGCAGGCCAAACTCGCCTTGCCGGCGCTTTACCGGTCCGAGGAAGAAATGGCGGCCTTGCGTGCGGGCTGGCTGAGGGGCATCCAGGAGACGGAGACAGCTCTGGCCGGCGGCCGGTTCCACACCGGAGGCATCACGCTGGCACACACCAATTTCCCGCTGCATTACCAGTGCCAGAATGACCGTGAGGCGCAGGTGATTTATGGCCGCGTGGTCACCCGCATCGCCGAAATCCAGACGGTCGGGGCGGCTTTGGCTTCGCCCCCGCGCCCGCCGGGCCGGCGCAAAATGCGGGTGGGGTTTGTGTCGGCGTTTTTCAATCTGCACACGGTTTTCAAGTTGTTTCAGGGCTGGATCACGCATCTGGACCGCGGGTTGTTTGAGACGCATGTCTTCCATTTCAACGATCACCGGGACAAGGCAACGGATTTTCTGGCGCAGCACGCGACGACGCTGACCGCCGGGGCGATGCCGCTGCCGGCGGCCGCCCGGGCGGTCGCCGGGGCCGGGCTGGACGTGCTGATTTACCCGGACATCGGCATGGACGCCATGACGCAGATGCTGGCGGCGTTGCGGCTGGCGCCGGTGCAATGCCAGGCGTGGGGGCATCCGGTGACCTCCGGGCTGCCGACGATGGATTATTTTCTGTCGGGCGACCTGATGGAACCGGTGGACGCCCAGGCGCATTATTACGAGCGGCTGGTCCGCCTGCCCGGCCTTTCAATCCGGTATCCGGAGCCCGATCCCGCCGTGGCGGTCCGGCCGCCGGGACTGCCGGACGGAGATGGCGCCGTCTTGTTTGTCTGCCTGCAATCGTTGTTCAAGCTGTTGCCGGTACAGGACCGGTTGGCGGCGCGCATCGCAGCGCGGGTCGAACGCAGCCGCTTTGTGTTCATCCGCCATGCGTCACCGGCATTGACGGACCTGTATCGTCGCCGGCTGGAGGAGGCGTTCCGCGCGGCGGGGGTCAACCCGGCGGGGCGGCTCATTTTTCTGCCGCCGCTCAAGTACGGCGGGTTTCTCGGGCTGGCGCGCGCGGCGGATGTCATTCTGGACAGCGCGGGGTGGTCGGGCGGCAACACAACGCTGGAAGCGTTGAGCTTCGCGCGGCCGGTGGTCACGCTGCCAGGCGAGTTCATGCGGGGCCGGCACACGGCGGCGATCCTGCGGCAGATCGGCGTCACCGGGACGGTGGCCGCCAGCCCTGATGAGTACATCAACCTGGCCGGGCGGCTGGCGGAGGATGCGGGGTGGCGAAAAGAGATCGGGGAACAAATGCGCTGTCAAAAGCATCTGGCGTATAATGATGACGCGGCGGTTCGCGGGTTGGAGGAGTTTATCCGGGGCGTGGCGCTGGGGTGAAACAAGTCACAACTTCGCCTGACAAACGGTACGGAACCCGAATGCGCAGAGAAATATCAAAATCCAAGAGATCAAACTTCAAGGCGATTCCAAATCTCAAACTTCAAGCCCGGCACGTTTTCCGTCATTTAACCATTTACAGGTGATCAATTCGTGCTAAACCGTTCGGACGAATAAATGAGCATTCATGCTGAAAATTTTCCGTTGCGGCCGGCATGGACCGAGATTGATCTCGGCCGGCTGCGCCGCAATCTGCAACTGATCCGCCAGGACCTGCCCGGCCATGTGCGGCTGCTTGCCGTGGTCAAGGACGAGGCTTACGGCCACGGCGCGCTGGACGTGGCGCGCATCGCGCTGGAAGAGGGGGCGTGGGGCTTCGGCCTGAGCACATTGGAGGAGGCCATGAATTTGCGTGACGCGGGCATAACCGCGCCGTTGCTGTTGCTGGGCGAACGCCGGGAGGCGGAGCTTGATTGGTGTGTGGCGCACAATCTTACGGTGTGTGTGAATGAACCGCACACGATCCGCGCGCTGGCGAAGATTGCGGCGGACCGGGGCCGGCCGGCGGCCGTCCACGTCAAAGTCAACACCGGCATGAGCCGGTACGGGGTGCGCTGGGATGAGGCGCTGCCGCTGCTCAAGCAGGCGGCCGCCACGCCGGCCCTGCGGCTGGAAGGCGTGATGACGCATTTTGCGCAGTCCGACGAGGTGGACAAAACCTTCGCCAATCTCCAGTTCGCGCGTTTCAACGAGGTGTTGCAGGGGATGGAGCAGCGCAAAATTCCGGTGGCCCTGCGGCACACCTGCAACAGTGGAGGGTATCTGGATCTGCCGCAGGCGCATCTGGACATGGTGCGCCCGGGCATTCTGCTGTACGGAGTTTTTCCGTCCCAGGTCTGCCGGCGGATCGAGGGCATTGAGCCAGTGATGTCGGTGAAGGCGCGCATCGCGGGGATTCAAAAAATCAAGCCCCGCGAAGTGGTCGGTTACGGGATGCGTTACACGGCGCCGACCGACCGGCGCATCGCCATTTTGCCGATCGGGTACGGCGACGGTTTCCCGCGCGTGCGCAACGAAGGATGCGCGCTGATTCACGGCCGGCGCGCGCCGCTGGTGGGGGGCATCGCGATGGACGCGTTGATGGTGGACATCACGGACATACCGCAGGCGCAGATGTGGGATGAGGCGGTGCTGATGGGCCGGCAGGGCGGCGACGAAATCACCGTGCGCGACATCGCGAAGCTGAAGAACTCGGTGACCTATGATGTGCTGACCAACTGGCGGCTGCGGCTGCGGCGGAAGGCGGTGAACGGCAGTCCGAAGATTGCGCAGGATTAACCGGCAGCGGCGGTCATGAATGAACTTAAACCGTCAAAGATTTAAAGCCCAAATTCGCAAAATCATTTTAGGTTTGGGCCTTGGGGCTGTTATTTACCTGGGCGCCTACGTGCTGAATTCGTCTTTGGGTGGATATTGGCTGATTCCAGAGATGGATGGGCGCGACCGGTATAACTTGGTCTGGCCATGCCGGATGCCATCCTGTGGCAACCCCTCATTGGTCACTTGGCCATCGGCAATTTCGATTATCCGGGGGCAGCTTGCCTGCCGCTGATTAATTTAGACCGGCGGTTTGTTCATCCGACGATTTACCTAGGTGATGAGAAGAAGATCAAAAACTTGAAAACGTCCCAGATACACCCGCATTGGCGGGACGAATGGCTCACCAAGATCACCGGCACCGCGGTTCGAGCGTCTTCCGGGAAAGCGATAACCTGCACGATTCGATACACGGGGTCTGGTTTTCCCCGCGAAATCTATGAAATCAGGATGCGAAAAGAACTGGCCGCCGCTTTGCAAGCGTCAACTCCCGCCAGTTTCGTCGAAAGGCCGATTGAAGACAGATACGATAGGATTGTCAGCCGCAATTATGTCCGATGGATGGGGTCAACCACGTTGCCAAAAGATCAGGACATAGTGTTGAATCTACCTGCCGGTCAACCACAAGTCACCAATGGGAGCATTGTCTTTTTCTATCGACGAACCGATGGTTCAGCATCGGATTTTAATGGTCTTTTTACCGTTGATTTGAAATGAGGCTGTTTTTTACCGATGGGTGCCCCCTACAACCAGGCGATTGTCCTGCGAGGTGACTTTCTGGGTGGCTTCGGCATCGTAAAAAAGTCCCGGCGAGGCCAGACCCTGCCGGTGGGTCCACTCATTCCCTTCCGCCAATGGCCACATGTGGGAGGGACAGGTCGGCATTGTCCGCCATGAGATGTAAAATTCATGATAAACATATAAGCCTTTGTGGACGTGGTGTAAAAGGGGTGTTCCACCGATTTCCCGAATTGACGGCCCCGTCCAGTTTTGCGGCACGTGGAGAGATTTGGGTCGCCCGATGGCCCGGCCATGGGTGTGAGACAAAATTTAGGCGGGAATGGGATTTGTCTTTTTTTTGTGGCCATAGTATCTAGTACCATGTAACATTTATAATTTCGGATAGAG
>Ga0302320_10004406_pt1 | contig 31985 bp, 24 predicted proteins | sample Bog_T0_3_FD_202130 | JGI IMG/M metagenome (GOLD analysis project Ga0302320, IMG submission 202130) | Peat permafrost microbial communities from Stordalen Mire near Abisko, Sweden - Bog_T0_3 | ecosystem: Environmental > Terrestrial > Soil > Wetlands > Peat | place: Sweden: Abisko, Stordalen Mire... | reverse complement strand
CGCTCCGCTGGCGCTTGTTTGGGCGGGCGGCGGTTTGGAGCCGGGCCGGTGGAAAACCCACGCTTAAACTGGCCGTCCGGGGTGCCGCCAACCGTAACTGGTGGCGGGAAATGTTGGCCAAACTCACCGCGCCGCCCAACTGCCATGCAGTTGTCTCTCTTCAAGCATGAAAGAAAAATCACATGGAAATACTCACTCAACTGAATCGTTCCGGTTAAGTTAGGCGCAAGATGCAAACCTCGCCACGAACAGAAGCCAAGCGAGCATTCGTCCTTGCTGATAGATTGAAAGGTGCTCCGTTTGTTAGCATTGAACTATTCAAAGCTGTCCTCGCAGCAGAAAAATCAAGGGTGCAGCAATTATCAGATGCCGACCTAGATGGCATCATTGCCAGAGACCCCAAGCGATTGGAGCATTACAATCAGGCCACTTGGAAGAGCGACCGAGTTGTGTTGGCGGCGTGCAAAGTTTATCCAAGGATGGGCGAAAGAGCGTGGGCGAGCGGGTCGGTTAGAGTTGTTGCCGAGCAATATAAGAGATTGGAGCCGTTGAGCAGCAGAATTTGGACAATGAAGCATTTTAGCGGTGTTTTTGAGAGTCAACTGCCCATCTTAATATTGAAGACAAAAAGACATTTTCACATTGATGACGGTTCACACCGCGCTGTTGCGATGGCGCTTTGTGGGATTGAAAAGGTTGACGCATGGATTGGGGAATTATAGCGCCTGATGTCAAGATAGGCGCAAACCAAACTCGCTATATCACTTGGCAATCAATTTCCGCACATCCACCGCGTCCATTCCCGCCGAATGAATCGCCTGCATTCCCAAATCCGTGTCCTCGTAAGCGCGGCAGAATTTGGGGTCAACGCCGATGCGCCGCGCGGCTTCCAGAAAAATATCCGGCGCGGGCTTTTGGTTCTGTACCATCTCGCTTGTCACAACGGCGTCGAAGAGATGCCGGATTTTTAAATGCTCCAGCACGTCGCAGATGATCTGCTGCGTGCCGCCGGACGCAACCGCCATCGGCATTTTGCCGTGGTTCGCCCGCGCAATTTCCACAACGGCATGGATGGGTTCGACCCGGTCGAGGAACAACAAATACGCATTTTCCTTTTCATGCGAGGCCCGGACCGGGTCGAGCGTGACGCCTTGTTCCGCAGCCAGCATTTTAAAAATGTCGCGCGAGGGCACGCCGCCAAGTGCATAAAAACGATCTTCGGGAAAATGGAGCTGGTATTTGGCGGCAATCGCCTGCCAGGCGTGCCAGTGCAGCGGCATGGTGTCGGCCAAGGTGCCATCGCAGTCAAAGATTAATCCTTTGATTTCCTTCATTTTGTTTGTATCGCGCGAAATTAAATTTTCAGTTCGGACAGTTTCTGTTCCAAATCATGCGTCATTAGCGGCTCGATGAGCGGGTCGAGGTCGCCGTCAATGACGTTCGCCAGATTGTAGAGCGTGACCTCGATGCGGTGATCGGTGACGCGGTTCTGCGGGAAATTGTAGGTGCGGATTTTCTCGCTGCGTTCGCCAGTGCCAACCTGGTCCTTGCGGTGCGCGGCGTATTTCGCGTTTTCCTCGGCGACCTTTCGTTCCAGTAAACGCGAGCGCAGTACGGTCATCGCCTGGATGCGATTTTTTTGCTGCGAGCGCTGGTCGGCGCAACGGACAATCATGCCCGTCGGCTTGTGAATGATTTGCACGGCGGAATCCGTGGTGTTCACGCCCTGTCCGCCCTTACCGGAAGCGCGACAAACGTTAATCTCAACTTCGTCCGGCTTGATTTCGACGTCCACTTCCTCGGCTTCCGGCAGCACGGCGACGGTCGCGGTGCTGGTGTGGATGCGGCCCTGCGCTTCGGTCGCGGGCACGCGCTGGACGCGATGCACGCCGCTCTCATATTTCAACCGCTTGAAAACATCCATACCGGTGACTTCAAAAATGATCTCCTTGAAGCCGCCGAGGTCGGACGGGTTGGAATCGAGCGGCTCGACCTTCCATTTGCGGGTCTCGGCGTAGCGGCAAAACATCCGGTAAAGGTCGGCGGCAAACAGCGCGGATTCCGAGCCGCCGGCACCCGCGCGAATTTCCACGATCGTGTTGCGCGAATCGGTCGGGTTCGGCGGCACCAGGCCGAACTGGATCTGCTGCGCGAATTTTTTTTCCAAGGCTTCGAGTCGCGTGATCTCGTCGCGCGCGAGCTGCGCGATTTCCGAGTCGGGCAGTTCGCCCTGGAGCAACGCGCGGTTTTCCGCCAGTTGCGCCTGGGTTTTGAAAAAGTTGTCGCCGCACGCTACCAGCTCCTTCAGCCGGGCGTATTCCCGGGACATTTCCTGCGCGCGCTGCGGGTTGTCGAACGTCGCGGGATCGCTCAACGCAGCCTCGATTTCGGTGAAGCGGCGGCGGAATTTTTCGATGTGCGGTTTTAAATCCATTGGCGGTTTACGCTATGCCGATTTGCATGCGGACCGGCGCGAGCCGTAAGTCACTTGTCGTAAGGTTGCGGGCATTGCGCCAAAAAAGAATCCGCCTGCATTCTGCCGGGGCAGCCTGCAGGCGGATATAAATGCGGGCAGCTAAACCTTCTTTTTCTTTTTCGTCGCCTGTTCGGCCTGTGCGGCCTGCGTCTTGGCGAGGCGCTGCTGGAACTTGTCCACGCGGCCGGCGGTGTCCACAAATTTCTGCGTGCCGGTGTAGAAGGGGTGGCACGCGTTGCAAATGCCGATGATGATGGTGGAGCGGGTGGAACGGGTCTTGATCACGTTGCCGCAGGCGCAACGGATTTCCGCGTCCGTGTATTTCGGATGAATATCTGCTTTCATAAAAAGGGGGTCAAAACTACCACGAAGCGGCGGGATGACAAGAAGGAATTTTGCCTGCCGCCCGACGGCTGGATCCTTTCCAAACCGACGCCAAGGTGGGTTGCCGGACCGGCGGGGCAATTTTCTCTTTGCGCCGCCGCCCGCAAAAAACTACTGTGGGCGAGGTTTGTCCGATGGTGTAATGGTAACACAGCGCCCTTTGGAGGCGTTATTCATGGTTCGAATCCATGTCGGACAGCCAATCTAGGTTTCTTTGCAAACCGGTATTGATGTCCGCACCTTGACCATCTGTCAGCACCAGTTTTCCGGGCGGCCGTTAATTTGCTCTAAAAGATTCCACTGGCTGGCATCCGCTGATTGCCTCAATCGCCCATCAAGTATGTTGTGTCCGTCTGAAATCGGGCTTAATTTTCTGAAGCCTGCGCGGATTTAGTTCATTTATGCAATTTAAGGGCGGTCATTGGGCGCTCAAGGTCGCGTTGATTTATCTCATCGTGTCCGGGGCTTGGATTTTGTTTTCCGACAAGCTGGTGGCCAGTCTGGTCAGCAACCCGGATGACCGCCTCTTTTTTTCCATCATCAAGGGTTTGGCGTTCGTGGTATTGATGGCGGGAGCGTTATACCACTTGTTGCGGCGATGGGAACAGGAGGTGGAACAGCGCCGGCAGGCGGAGGCAAACCTTCATCCGACCGAACGCGCGTTGCGAACCCTCAACGACTGCAACCAGGCGCTGGTGCGTGCCGCCAGCGAGCCGGCGCTGTTGCAGGAAATCTGCCGCGTGCTCGTGGAACAAGGCGGCTACCGGCTGGCCTTGGTTGGCTTCGCGGTAAACGACAAAAAAAAATCCGTCCGGTTCGCCGGCCACGCTGGTTATGACGAAAGCTATCTGGAACAACTGCAGGTTACCTGGGCCGATGCCGAGCAGGGCCGCGGTCCAGTCGGCACCGCCATCCGCACCGGCCAGATTGCGGTCTGCAATAATTCCCAGACCGACGCGAACTTTGCGCCCTGGCGGGCGGCGGCGGTCCGGCACGGTTACGCATCGGTAATTGCCCTGCCGTTGCGGGACGGCGGGAAAATCTTCGGGGTGCTGGCGCTTTACGCGGCCACGACCGATGCCTTCAACGCCACGGAAGTCGAATTCTTAAAGGAACTGGCGGACGATCTGGCCTATGGCATCCGGGCTTTGCGCACCCGGCTGGAACACGCCTTGGCGGAGAAGGAGGTAAACCGCCTGAGCCAGTGGCTGCTAAAGACCCAGGAAATCAGCAAGGTGGGCGGGTGGGCGATCAACCTGAAGACCGATGCGGTGTGGGTGTCGCCGGAATCCCGCCGTATTTATGGTTCCAGCGGTAACGAACCGATCACACTTTCCCATATTCAGTCGTATCCGCTCCCGCAATATCGTCCCCGGCTGGACACGGCGTTGCGCGAGCTGGTTGCAGGCAGGCAGCCTTACGATATTGAGTTCCAGATTTCCCGTGGCACCGACGGCGCCATCGTGGACATCCATTCCCAGGCTGAATATAACGCGGAAGAGGCCGTTGTTCTGGGCTTCATCGAAGACATCACCGAGCGCAAGCGGGCGGAGGCGGCGTTGCGGGAATCACAGACGCTCTATCATTCACTTGTGACGCAACTGCCCGTCGGAATTTTTCGCAAGGATCAGCAAGGCCGCTTTGTCCTGGTCAACCCCGGTTTCTGCCAGTTGAAAGGCATGAACGCGGAGGAGTTTCTGGGCAAAACACCCGTGGAGGTCAGCATGAGCGAAGCGGCGAAAAAAGGTGTCATTGAACTGTTGGCCAAGTATGCCGCCCAAGGCGAGGAACATCATCGGTTGATCATGCAAACCGGAAAATCCATCGAGTTGGATGAAGCTTATTCACTGGCCGATGGCCGGAAGCTCTTTTTGCACGTCATGAAATTTCCGGTTTTGGATCCGGAAGGAAAAATCATCGGCAGCCAGGGCGTCCTGTTAAACATCACCGAACGCAAGCTGGCCGAGGAGCAGATGAGTTTGCAGCTCAGCGCCCTGACCGCCGCTGCCAATGCCATCGTCATCACCGACCGCAATGGCAAAATCGAATGGGTCAACCCCTCCTTTACCCGGGTCACGGGCTTCAGCGCCGGCGAAGCCGTCGGAAGCTATCCCAGCGTGCAGAAATCCGGCCAGCACCCGCCAGGGTTTTACGCCAACTTGTGGGCCACCATCGTCACCGGCAACGTCTGGCACGGGGAAGTGATCAACAAACGCAAGGACGGACGGATTTACAGCGAGGACATGACCATCACCCCCGTGCGTGGTGCGGACGGCCAGATCGCGCATTTCGTGGCCATCAAGCAGGATGTCACGGAACAGCGGCTGCTGGAGAACCATTTGCGGCAAGTGCAAAAAATGGAGGCCATCGGCCAGCTGGCCGGCGGCGTGGCGCATGATTTCAACAACATCCTGGTGGTGATTCAACTTCATGCCGGCATGCTGAAAACGGAGCCCAATCTCTCACTGCAGCAGTTGGAAAGCGCCGGCGAGATTGAAAATGCCGCCCAGCGCGCGGCCAATCTGACCCGCCAATTGCTCCTGTTCAGCCGCAAACAGGCGCTGCTGCTCGGCGACCATGATTTGAACGAGGTCGTTACCAACATCACCAAAATGCTGCAACGGATCCTCCGCGAAAACATCCAGATCCACTTCAAGTTTTCACCAAAGGCATTGTTGATTCACGCTGATGCCGGGATGCTGGATCAGGTGCTGATGAACCTGACGGTGAATGCCTGCGATGCCATGCCCAAAGGCGGCCGGCTCATCATCGAAACTTCCGCCACGGAATTTGATGAAATCACGGCGGCCCAAACCGCCCAAGGCCGACCTGGAGCATTTGCCTGTCTGAGCGTGACTGACACCGGTTGCGGCATTCCGCTGGAAATTCTTCCGCGCATTTTTGAACCCTTCTTCACCACCAAGGAGGTCGGTAAAGGCACCGGCCTTGGGCTGGCCACAGTCTTTGGCATTGTCCAGCAGCACCATGGCTGGATCAACGTGTATAGCGAAGCCGGCCGGGGAACCACCTTCCGGGTTTATCTGCCGTACCTGACCCAGCCGGCTGACCCCAAAACCAACTCGGGTTCGCTGGCCACCATCTGTGGCGGGAAAGAAACGATTTTACTGGTTGAGGATGAACGCTCCGTGCGGGCTTCCGTGCAGAATGTCCTGCTGCGTCTCGGCTATCGCGTGCTGGAGGCACCCAACGGCGTCGAAGCCCTGCAAGTCTGGAGACAGCACCGCGCAGAAATCCGCCTGTTGCTGACGGACCTGGTGATGCCCGGTGGCATGACCGGAAAGGAGCTGGGTGAACAATTGTTACAGCATGACCCCCAATTAAAAATCGTTTATATCAGCGGCTACAGCGCGGAAATCGCCAGCAAGGATTTTCCTTTGGAGGAAGGAGTTGATTTTCTCACCAAGCCTTTTGAGGCCGGAAAACTCGCGCAGATCGTCAGGAAACGCCTGGATGGAATTTGATTTCGGCTGGACCCAAAGTCGCTGCCGGGCAAACGGCAGCCCGGGCTGGCATGATGCGCCAATTCATAATCGCACCGTGATTGTGACCGTGGCGACTACGGCTTGTTTTGCCGCACGAGTTCCTTTTTGTCCTCCAGTTCGGCCTGTAGCGACTTGCGTTCCTTGACCAGCTGCTGTTGCAGGGTTTCAACTTTCTCCAAGTCTCCGGCTGCCGCGGTTTTGTTGATCTCATCCTGCAGCGCGATTTCGCGCCCGGCAATTTTCGAGGCGTATTTTGAATCCAGTTCCGCAAGCTGCTTTTTCTGCGCGAGGGTGAGTTTGCTGGCGGGCGCCATTTTATTGAGCCGTTCCATCGCAATTTCAAAGGAGGATTTCATAGTATTTAAAATTCGCGTTCCGAATATGGGTTTGGTGCTAAGCCGGCGATTTCTTTTTCCAGGGCTGACTGGGGAATTTCATTGGCGCGGGCGTCGTTTTGGCCATGGCCAGCTCGGAATTACTTTCAGATTTTACGGCGGCCGCGGCGGCCTTTCCCTCCGCGCGCCAACCTTCAATCTTGGCCTGCAGCCCATGTTTCTCGGCGGTCACCTTGTCGCCGGATTTCATGTAAAACAGTGACAGGTTGGTGTGGACGAGCTGCTCCTTTGGGCGCAGGGCTTCGGCCTTGTGGCCTTCGGCAATCGCGGCGGCAAAATCGCCCTGGCGGCAAAAGGCCATGCCCAGCGCCAGCTGTGCGTCGAAATTCGCCGGGTCGGCGGCGAGCACGGCCTTGAACTTGGCCACGGCGCGGTCAAATTCGCCCCGGCTGAAGTCGAACATCGCCTCGTCGTATTGTTCCTGCGTGGTCATGCGCCGGTGCCACGCTACGCGGATTGGCCCGGCAACGCAAGCGACGCGAAGGTAACAGACAACTGCTGTCCGCCAACCCTGTTCATAAATTTCTCTTATGACCATAATGAGCACATTAGAATTTGACACATTGCCCGGGGTTGCTTACCGTGGGATAGTAATGGTGTGGTGCTGATTTGCCTTCATGTTGCCAGCCCACTTTGCAGCGCGGTCAATTTTTAACCTTGAAGTTCCATGAGTGAGACAATGACAACGGTTCCGCCGTCGGGTGGTGCACCGAAAATTTTAAAAATCAACGAGGCGGTCATCCGCATCGCCGGCAATTCACAGGACGGCATCCAGGCCATCGGTGGCTTCCTCGCGCGGCTCGCGGGCCGCAGCGAGCAGGAGGTCATGACCTTCATGACCATTCCCGCCACGATTTCCGGCGGCCCGTCCATTTTTCAGGTCCGCATGGGCAGCGGCGAGGTGTTGAGCGCGGGCGACGAGGCGGACATGCTGCTGTGCTTCTACCAGCACAGCTATGAGGATCACATCAAATCGCTAAAACTCGGCGGCATCGTGCTCTACGACGCCGACCATGTTGAGCCCCGGGCGGACTGGCAGGAAAGCTACCGCCATATCGGCGTCAACATTTCGAGCCTGACGGTTGAGGCCATCGGCGGCACCGGCCGTGACAAGGGAAAAAATATTTTTGCGATGGGGCTGCTCGCGAAAATTTTTGACCTCAATGTTCCCAAGCTGACCAAGCTGATCGAGGAACGTTTCGGCGGCAAAGACCCGTCGCTCGTGCAGAATGCGCTGACCTGCTTCAACGCCGGTTACAATCATTCGCTGGAGAACCTGCTCAAAACCTACCAGTTTTACACGCCCGACAAGATGGACCGCCACCAAGTCGTGATGAACGGCAACGAGGCGCTCGGTTACGGGCTGATCGCGGCGGGCGTGCGTTTCGGCGCGGCCTATCCCATCACGCCGTGGTCGGACATCATGGAGCTTCTCCGGCGCGAACTGCCGAAATACGGCGGCACTTTTGTGCAGACCGAGGACGAGATCGCCGCCATCTCCATGGCCATCGGCGGCAGCTACGCGGGCCGCGTGGCGGTCACCGGTTCCAGCGGCCCGGGAATTTCGCTCAAGACCGAGGCGCTCGGCTGGGCGGTCATGGCGGAAATGCCGCTCGTCATCGTGGACGTGCAGCGCGGCGGTCCCTCCACCGGCTTGCCGACGAACGTCGAGCAGTCCGATTTGAACATTGCCGTCAACGGCGGCCACGGCGATTCGCCGCGCGTCGTCATCGCGCCCACGAGCGTGGAGGATTGTTTTTACACCGCGATTGAAGCCGTCAACATCGCGCGCAAATACAGCACGCCGGTGATCATTCTTTCCGACCAGGGCATCGCCACGCGCATCGAGGCGTTTGCCGAGCCGAACCTGGAAAAAGTCTGCCAGAACATCTCCCCCGACTTGACGCCCGTGGCTGACCACAAGCCTTATGATTTGTCCAACCCGGAGGCCTTGACACACCATATCGCGCCGGGCACGCGGGTTCAGAGCGGCATCTATCCGATTGTCACCGGCCTCGAGCACGACGAACTCGGTCATCCCACCGGCTCCTCCAAATTGCACCAGCAGATGACCGCCAAGCGCCGCAACAAGCTGCGCAAGCTCGCGTGGGAATTTCCGAAGCAGAAAACCTACGGGCCGAACGAAGGGCAAATTCTGCTCGTCGGCTGGGGTTCGAGCCAGGGGCCGATTCATGAGGCGGTGGATCGCGCCCGCAGCATGGGCGAGGCGATTTCCGGGTTGTCCATCAGATATCTCAATCCGCTGCCGAACGGGCTCGAGGAAATTTTCAAGGGCTTCCACCACATCTTCGTGGTCGAACTCAACGACGAAGGCATTTACGGCTATGGCCAGCTCGCCACCTTGCTGCGCGCCCGCTATTGCGATCCGCGCATCCGCGGCATCAACAAATCCGACGGCCTGACCTGGAAGGTGAAGGAGATTCTCGAGCGCGCCCGCGAACTGGCCAGCAAAAAAGTTTGATTATTTTCCAACATAATTTTAAAGATCATGAGCACACTCGCCACTGACACTCCCGAACGCAAGGGCAACCTCGCCGCCGTCAACCCGCAGGCGCCGGCCGAAGAACGCAAGGGCCTGACCAAAAAGGAAATTGCCGCCGACCATCCGACGTGGTGCCCTGGCTGCGGCGACTTCTCCGTCCTCGCACTGTATTTCAAGCTGATTGAAAAACGCAAGCTCTGGCACGAGAAGATCACGACCGTCGCCGGCATCGGCTGTTCCAGCCGTTTCCCGTATTTCGTCCAGGCGCACGGCGCGCACTTTATTCACGGCCGCGCTTTGCCCTTTGCGAGCGGCATTTCGCTTTCGCGCCCGGATTTACACGTCTTCGTCTTCGGCGGCGATGGCGACGCCTTTTCCATCGGCGGCAATCATTTCAGCCATACCGCGCGCAAGAACATCAAGATGACCTATTGCGTGATGGACAACTGGGTTTATGGCCTGACGAAGAAGCAGACCTCGCCCACGTCGCCGCTCGGCTTCAAGAGCAAGACCGACCAGTGGGGCGCAATTGATTATCCGATCAACCCGATGAAGCAGGCCATCGCCGCCGGCGCCACGTTCGTCGCGCGCACGACTCACACGAATCCGAACCATGTTTTGCAGATGATGGAGGCCGCGATGGACCATGAAGGTTTCAGCTTCATTGAATGCCTGAGCGAATGCGTGGAGTTTTACGAGGGGGCGTTCGACGCAAGCAACCCGCGCAAAGGCGGCGTGTTCAATGCCGTTCCCGCTGCTCACGACGTGACGGATGAGCTTGCGGCCTACAAGCTCGCCGGCGAACCGTTCCCCGGTTATTTCGGCATTTTCTACAAGAACACCAAGCCGACCAAGAACGCCAAGGAAGCCGAGATCAACAAATCGTTCCAGAGCAAGCTGACCGGCCTGAAAGACTGGCAGATCCTCCAGAAAAATTTCGACCGGATGAAATAGTTTTCATTTACGATCCACGCTATACGATTTACGAGCCCGTTGGAAAGCTCCACGGGCTCGTAAATTTTTTCTGGCGCGTCAATCGAAAATCATAAATTGTAATCCACGATGGCCCACCTCCACGAAAAAATTGATTTCACCGTCGCGATTTTTGTCGTTCATGAAGGGAAGATTCTGGTCATCCACCACCGCAAGCTCGACAAGTGGCTGCCGCTCGGCGGGCACATCGAGCTGGACGAAGACCCAGAGCAGGCCGCGTTGCGCGAGGCGAAGGAAGAAAGCGGGCTCGACGTGGAACTGCTCGGCGAACGTCCGCCCACGACTTCGCCCGGTACCCGCGCGCTCATTGCGCCGCGCTTTCTCGACATCCACCGCATCAACGACACGCACGAACACATCGGAATGATTTACTGGGCGCGGCCCAAGCGTGGCGGCGACGCCCCCGTCGCCGAACTTACGGTTGCCGAGCATCACGACATCCGCTGGTGCGCCCGGGAAGATTTGGAAAAACTGTCGCCGCCGATGACCGACGCGGTGAAATGGTATTGCCGCCAGGCCATTGAGGAGATTTCCCGGCCATGAACGGCAAAAGCCGCACGCTCTGTTACACCATCGAAGGCCTGAACTCCTTCGCGACGGTGATTTTTTTCAACTACCTCTACTTCCTGTTCCGCGACCGGTTTGGGTTCAACGACAAGGAAAACCTCGCGCTTGCGTCGCTCATCGGGCTGATTTACATGTTCTCGTCGTGGCAGGCCGGACGGTTCGCGCAGCGCTGCGGCCATTTCACCGCGTTGAAGATTGGTTTCGGCATCATGATTGCCGGACTGGTCGCCGGCTCGCAGATTCATTCGATGGCCGGGGAAATCGCCGCCGCCGGCGTCGTCAATATCGGGATGTGTTTCATCTGGCCGGTGCTGGAGGCGCTCGTCAGCGAGGGCGCCCACGCTGCGCGCGCCGTGGGCATCTACAACATCACCTGGGCCGCGGCCAACGCCGCCGCTTATTTCATCGGCGGCACGCTCATCGTGAAATTTGGCTACCAAAGCATGTTTTATCTCCCGCTCATCTTCGTCCTCGTGCAACTGGCTTTGGTGTTCTGGCTCGAAAAAATTCACGGAGTCGTCGTCGGTGAACCCGGTGAACCGCCGAACGACGCAAGCCGCCCGTCGCCGGCCCGCGCCAAAAATTTCCAGCGCATGGCGTGGCTGGCGAATCCGTTCGCCTACATCGCCATCAACACGCTGCTCGCCGTCATTCCGGGGCTCGCCGCGAAGTTCCACATGTCGCCGATGCTGGCGGGATTTGTCTGTTCGCTCTGGTGCTTTGTGCGGCTGGGAACTTTCGTTTTGTTGTGGCGCTGGCCTGGCTGGCACTACCGGTTCCGCTGGTTGGTGACGGCGTTTGCGATTCTCATCCTCGCCTTCGCCGCCATTCTGGTTGCGCCCAACCTGGCCGTCCTGATCGCGGCCCAGGTTTTCTTCGGCGCGGCCATCGGGCTGATTTATTATTCGTCGCTGTTCTACTCGATGGACGCGAGCGACACCAAGAGCGAGCACGGCGGCATCCACGAAGCCGCCATCGGCGCGGGAAATTTCATCGGCCCGGCGGTGGGCGCGGCGGCGCTCCAGTTCGCCGCCCAAAGTCCCCATGCCGGCGCGTTCGCCGTGAGCGCGCTGTTGCTGTGCGGCCTCGGCGGGTTGGTTGGAATTTGGAAAACGGGGCAATAAGGCTTTGAACAACGAAGGCGCGAAGGCACTAAGTTGGAAACCAAATTTCTGCTTCGCGTCTTTGCGCCTTCGTTGTTAACCTTTTCCCATGTCTGCTGAACAAGAAAATCAAGCAACGTCGCCATCCGCGCCGAATCCGGAACGCAAAACTTTGGATGACCGCGCGAAGATGACCGAGCTGGAACGCATCCGGCATTCCGCCGCGCATGTCATGGCCACCGCCATCCTGCGGCTCTGGCCGGAGGCGCAGTTCGCTGCCGGACCACCGGTTGAAAACGGATTTTATTATGACGTGGATTTGCCGCACCGCATCTCGCCGGAGGATTTTGAGAAAATTGAGGCGGAGATGAAGAAGGAGATCAAGGCGAACAACACTTTTGAGAAAATCATCGTCACGCGCGAGCAGGCGGTTGCCGATTCACAAAGCGGACGGCTGGGCGGACTGGCCGAGCGGCCGGGCAACATCAGCAAGTTCAAGCTCGGCAACTTGGAGGCCATTCCCGAAGGCGAGCCGATTTCGTATTTCAAGAACGGCGATTTCGTTGACCTCTGCGCCGGGCCGCACGTCATGCGCACGGGCAACATCGGCGCGTTCAAGCTCACCAGCGTGGCCGCCGCGTATTACAAGGGCGACGAAAAAGGCCCGCAGCTCCAGCGCATCTACGGCACGGCGTTCAAGAACAAGACGGCGCTCGACGAATATTTCAAGATGCTCGAAGAGGCCAAGCGCCGCGACCATCGCAAGATCGGCGCGGAGATGGGGCTGTTCGCGATTGACACGGAATTTGTCGGGCCGGGCATGCCGCTGTGGCTGCCCAAGGGCACGGTGCTCGTCGAAGAACTGGAGAAGCTGGCCAAGGAAACCGAATTCGCCGCCGGCTACGTCCGCGTCCGCACGCCGCATTTGGCGCGGGAAAAAATGTATAAAACTTCCGGCCATTTGCCGTATTACGCGGAATCCATGTTTCCGCCGATGGATTTGCCTCTTGATCCGCAATTCAAAAATGCGGCTGAACAAAAATTGAAAGATGCGGAGGCTCGGCTCGCCGCACATTTCGAAATGGTGCAAAACTTGCCATTAAAACCGGGAAGCAAAACTGTTGAAGAAGAAATGCACTTGAAGAAGTCTGGTGATATTTGGCAAGGGATTGAAAGAAAAGTTGAAGTTGAAAAATTCGACACAACACCAGAGCAAGAAGCAGAAGGAAGATCAATTTTGGCTGCGATTCAAGAGGCCAAGCGTTCACTCGAATCTGATCGCTATTATCTCAAAGCCATGAACTGTCCGCATCATCACCGCATCTTCGCGGCTGAACCGCACAGTTACCGTGATTTGCCATTGCGCCTCGCGGAATACGGCACTTGCTATCGCTACGAGCAGAGCGGCGAGTTGTTCGGCCTCATGCGCGTGCGTTCGCTCAACATGAACGACGCCCACATCTATTGCACCGAGGAGCAGTTCGCCGACGAGTTCCGCGCCGTGAACGACATGTATCTGAAGTATTTCAAAATCTTCGGCCTGGAAAAATATCAGATGCGCTTCAGCACGCACGCGGCGGAAGGGCTCGGCAAGAAATACGTCAACGAGCCCGAGCTATGGAAGAAGACCGAGGACATGGTGCGCAAGGTGTTGATCGAATCCTGCATCAACTACGTGGAGGTCGCCAACGAGGCGGCGTTCTACGGGCCGAAGATTGACGTGCAGGTGTGGAGCGCCATCGGCCGCGAATTCACCATCGCCACCAACCAGGTGGACTTCGCCGTGCCCGCCAAGTTTGGCCTCACCTACCGCGACAAGGACAACTCGAACAAGACACCGTTGTGCATCCATCGCGCGCCGCTCGGCACGCATGAGCGGTTTATCGGCTTCCTCATTGAGCATTACGCGGGCAACTTCCCGCTCTGGCTCGCGCCTGATCAGGTACGCGTCATCACGCTCAACGACGACGCGGCTTTGATTGAGTATGCGAAAACCATCGTGACAGAGCTGCGCGCAAACATGGTGCGCGTGGAATCGGATTTTTCGGCGACACCGTTCAAAGCGAAAATCGCGGATGCGGAAAAAACCCGTGTCCACACGATGCTCGTCATCGGTGGTCGCGACATTGAGGCCGGACAAGTTTCCGTGCGCCTGCATCACGGCGGCCCGCAAGGCGCGAAGCCGAAGGCGGAGGTCGTGGCGGATATTCTGGCGAGCATCAAAGAACGGCGGGCATGAAATTCTAAAAACAAAAAGCGCGGTTGCCGTGTGTGGCAACCGCGCTTTTGTTTTTGCCAATCTCAATCAATTTCCGAAACCGGGAAATTTCTTGATGGCGTCAATTGCGCCCTTGGCCTTGCCCAAGCCGGGCGCGTATTTGTCTGCGACGGACGAGATGAGCTGTTTTTGCGTGTCGGTCAGGTGCGCGTTGCCCGCGACGTTTTTGATGGCGGGAACAGCAGGCGCAATTTTTCCGGCGCGCAGCGAACTGACAATCGTGGCGACATCACCCTGCGCGCCGTCAATCGTGGAAAAATTTTTCTGCACGACGAAGGCGGAGGCGACGTTGCCGACCTGTTTTGCGAGGTCGGTCTGTTGTGGCGTGAGCTTGGCTTCTTTGACGAGGTCGAACGCTGAAGTGAGAGCCGCAGAATCCTTGCCGCCGGTCAATGACCCGAGAATTTCGTCCAGCTTGCCCTTGACTGCGGCATTGTCGCCGAGCGATGTGCCGAAGGATTTTATCTTGTCGGTCAGTTCGGAGGCGATGCCGCCAAGCTGGCTGTCGTCGGCGGACTTGGCCTGCGCCAGAAAATTGGCGATCAGGCCGGCGTCCGCCTGGGCCAGCGCGGTTGGAATCAAACCACCAAAAATCGCGGTGGCGGTGACAATGGCGAACAGATTGGACAGATGGTTTTTCATGGCGCGGACATGATAATTATTCACAAAAATCTGGCAAGCGCTTCAACGCCGGGCCGCGGACACGATTTTGCAGACAATCGTGGTGGTAATCCTTGCCGCCATAAAGCCGGCCGGCTTAAACTGTGCCGTTCCCGACAACCATTGACTCGCTTTCATTTTATGGACAAAAATCTTAAACCAATTTCCCGCCGGAACTTCCTCACCGTTTCCGGGGCGGCGGCGGTTGTCCTGGCTGCACAGGCAACCAAGACCACCGCATTTGCCGCGCCCGCCGCCGATGCAACCACGTCGGGCGCTAAAAAATATCCGATCGGACTGGAACTCTATTCCGTGCGGGCCGAGCTCGCCCGCGATCTGCCGAACACCCTCCGAACCGTGGCCAAGATGGGTTATGAAGTGGGCGAATTTTATGCGCCATATTTGGATTGGACGATTTCCTACGCGAAAGAAGTCCGCTCCTTGATGGACGACATCGGGCTTCGCTGTTACTCGACGCACAATCATATCGAGTCATTTACGCCGGGCGACAACATGGCCAAGGCGATTGAGCTCAATCAAATTCTCGGCGCGCGTTATCTCATCATGGCCAGCGAACCCGAGGGCACCAGGGGGCTGGCCAGCTGGAAAAAGCTTTGCGACCAGCTAACGACGGCGGTGGAGCAGTTGAAACCGCACGGATTGGCCGCCGGTTTTCACAACCACCAGACCGAATGGGCGCCACTCGACGGCAGCACCCGCATCATGGATTTCATCGCCGCCAACACGCCCCGGGAATTTGTCCTGCAACTGGATGTCGGCACCTGCGTGGAAGCCGGCGCGGATCCCGTCGCGTGGATCAGGGCGAATCCGGGCCGCATCAAAATCGCGCACCTCAAGGACTGGGCTCCCGGCAACGCCGCCGATGAAAAGGGATACCGCGTCCTGTTCGGCGAAGGCGTCACGCCTTGGAAGGAAATTGTCGCCGCCTTGGAATCAGTGGGCGGGATCGAATTTTATCTGCTGGAACAGGAGGGCAGCCGGTATTCGGAATTTGAAACCGCGCAGCGCTCCCTGGCAGCCTGGAAAACCTTCCGGGGAAAAACCTGATTCGTCCCGCCGTGGCGGTGGAAATGTTTTGCAGCGCGGTGAAGGGCCGGTTGGGACTGGGTTGAACCCTCTTTTTTCTGGCCATCAAGGGGCGAAGGGCGTATGCAATGGGGCTCTGAATTAAATCTTTTTTGAATTATGGAACTTGATCTCGAAGGCAAATATGCCAAACGCGCCTATCCGATTCTCGCCTCACTGGTCACGCCGCGTCCGATTGCCTGGGTGACGACGCTCGGCCCCGACGGCGTGGTGAACGCCGCGCCGTTCAGCTTCTTCAACGCGCTGGGCGCGAACCCGCCGATTGTCGGGTTTTGTCCCGGCGACCGCGACGACGGCACGCCGAAGGACACGGCGCGCAACATCCGGCTGTCGCATGAGTTCGTCGTGAACCTCGTGGATGAAAAAACGGCGGCGGCGATGAACCTCACGGCGGCGTCCCTGCCTTACGGCGTGAGCGAACTGCACAGCGCCGGGCTGACGACGGCACCGAGTTCCGTGGTGAAGCCGCCGCGCATCGCGGAGGCGCCCGCCAGTCTGGAGTGCACCGAATGGGGCACGCTGCAAATCGGCGGCAACCGGCTTGTCATCGGGCTGGTGAAACGCATCCAGATTCGCGACGAGCTGTTCGATGTCCAGACCGGGCGCGTCCGCAGCGACCGGTTTCATGTGATCGGGCGCATGGCCAGCCCGCACTGGTATTGCCGCACGCAGGACCGTTTTGAAATGAAGCGGCCGGATTGATGGCCGGTTAATGCCGTTGCCCTCGAAGCCATTCAAGTCCACCTTGTCAGCGATGGAACAACGGATTTTGAATCTGCTCGGGCAAAAGGATTATGTTCCGGCGAACGTGCCGGAACTGCTGCGGCTGCTGCATCTGCCGCCAAACCGCCAGCAGGAGTTGCAGGCGGCGCTCCAAAAGCTGGAGCAGTCCGGCGGTGCCGCCCGCATCAAGGGCAACCGCTATGTCTCCCCGCGCGAGGCGGACTTGATCCCCGGCCGCATCCGCATGAACCGCGCCGGTAAGGGCTTTCTCCAGCCGGACGATTCGGGCCTCAAGGAGATCGCCATTCCCGAAAGCGCCACCGGCACGGCGCTGCACGAAGACCGCGTCCTAGTGCGGCGTGACGTGCGCCGAAATAATTTTCGACCGGACGATCAGGAAACCGGCACGGTCGTCCGCATTCTGGAGCGCAAACGCACCCAGATCGTCGGCACATTGGCGCAAGGCCGCAATTCGCTTTACGTCATTCCCGATGATCCACGAATGCCGCACGATGTTTATGTGCCGCCGGCGCGTGACACGGGCCGGCCCGCGCGCGTGGGCGACAAGGTGGTTGTCGAATTGAGCGAATGGGAATCGCGCCACACCAGTCCCGAAGGCGAGATTGTGGAAGTCCTCGGTGCGCCGGATGCGGAAGGCGTGGACATGCTGTCCGTGCTGCGCCAATACGACCTGCCGTTGCACTTTCCCAAGGCTGTGCTGGCCGAGGCGCAGGCCATCGGCTCGACGGTGGACTCGCGCGATTTCGCGGGCCGCATGGATTGCCGCCAGCATCAGGTCGTCACGATTGATCCCGATGACGCGAAGGATTTCGACGATGCGATCTGCCTGCAACGCGTGTCACCAGAGCAATGGCGGTTGTGGGTTCACATCGCGGATGTGTCCCATTATGTCAAACCCGGCACCGCCCTCGACGCCGAGGCGCAGAAACGCGGCAACTCCACCTATCTGGTGGACCGTGTCATACCGATGCTGCCGGAAGCGTTGAGCAACGAACTGTGTTCCCTCAAGCCGGACGTGGACCGCCTGACCAAGTGCGTCGAGTTTCTGTTGGCCAATGACGGCCGCGTGTTGAACGCGAAATTTCATTCCGCCGTCATCCATTCGCAACGCCGCTTCGCCTACGCGCAGGTGCTGGAGATTTTGCAGCGCGCGCCGGCGGACGATCCAATTGAGCAGATGCTGCATCAGGCGCACGAACTCGCGCAAAAGATCCGGCGCGCGCGCTTCAAGAACGGTTCGCTGGAACTGGATTTTCCCGAAATGAAAATCCGGCTGGACGAACATGGGAAAATTCTGCGCATCGAGAAAAACGAGAATGACGTTTCGCACCAGCTGATCGAAGAATACATGCTGCTCGCCAACGAGGCCGTCGCGACGCGCCTGATGACCTTGCGGACGCCCGCGATTTACCGCATTCACGAGGAACCGGACGCGCGCCGCCTGCAGGAATATCGTCAGGACGTGTTGAGCCATAATGTGGCGTGCGGCAACCTGAACCAGCCCGCCGAGGTGCAGAAGCTGCTGCACAAGCTCGGCACGCTGCCCATTGGAGCGGCGCTGAAGATCGGCTTTCTCAAATCGCTCATGCGGGCGCGTTACGCGGTCGAGCCGCTCGGCCATTACGGACTGGCCAAGAAAAAATACACGCACTTCACCTCGCCCATCCGCCGCTACGCCGACCTCGTGGTGCACCGCGCGGTATTTGACAAAAACGCGCCGAAGGAAGGCGCGCTGAAACAAATTGCCGAACATATTTCCGTCACCGAGCGCAACTCTGCTGATGCCGAGCGCGACAGCAAGGACGTGAAACTATTTGCGTTCCTGAAGGCACAGCTTGAATCTGGCGAACCCATCAAATATCCCGCGCTCGTGACCGACGTGCGGAACTTCGGCTTCTTCGTGGATGTGCCGGGTCTGGCGATGAGCGGCCTCGTGCCGTTATCCACGATTCAGGACGACTTTTATGTCTTTGACGAATCGCGGAGCAATCTCGTGGGCCGCCGCACGCGCCGGGTGATCCGACTGGGCGACCGGCTCAGGGTGCAGGTGGCCAAGGTGGACAGCTTTAAGAAACAGGTGGATTTTTGCCTTGCGGCCGGGGAAGGCAAGGCATCTTCGATGCGTCCGCCGGGGTCGCGTCCAAACACCCCGCGGCCACAGCAATATCAGCAGCGTCCAAAACATCCGAAATCATCGCGCCAGGATTCAAAACGGTCACCGTCTTCGCGCCCGGGAAATTCGCGCCAGCAGGATTCGCGCCCGGCCAAATCTCAGAACAACCGCCCGTCCAACGAGCGTCCGCAAAACACCAAGCCGGCCATCTTTCAAACGTCCGGCTCCAAGTTTTCCACCACGCAACGGCCCCTGATCAAATCCAGCGGCAGTCAGCGCTTCTCGCGCCGGCGGCGATAAAAGTTATTCGTCGCCGCCGCCGGAACCGTTTTTCTTTTCCCAACTGCGGCGGGCGCGCTCGGGCAGGGTCATGTCCACCTTCGCGTAATAGGTGTCCTCGCCGAACCGCTCGTCCACGGCCTGCTGCAATTTCAACGACGGCAAGACGCCGAACCGCTCATTCGTGTCCATGAAAATGGTCTCACCTGTCGGGCGCATGAAACACAGCAGCAACGGGCATTTACCCGGATGCGCGGCGACGAGGTCCTGCGCCGCCGCCACATCTTCCGGCTTAAGATGGGCGGTGTGCAGCCGCAAGTGCACCTGCTTGGTATATTTTTTCGGCGCGTCTTCAAGGGGCATGATTTCCTGAGGGAAAATTTTGGGCCGGTCCTCGCCGGTGTTCACCTCGCCGATGACCAGGATTGCCTTGTTCTCCACGAACAGCTCGCGGTATTTGTCATAGTTCTCGTTCATGCACAGAACCTGCACGGAGCCGGCGAGGTCTTCGAGCGTGATCATGGCGTAGGGCTTGCCGCTCTTTTTTGACATGCCCTGCTGCACGGCCGCGATCAATCCACCAATGCGCGTCAGACTGCGGTTGGGCAGTTCGGCAAGGGTCGCGGTGTTCGCGAGGCAATACTTTTCCAGGACCGGCGCAAATGGTGTCAGCGGATGGCCGGTGACATAAAAACCGAGCAGCTCCTTTTCGTGCGCGAGCAGTTCGTGCTGCGGCCATTCGGGCAGGTTGCTGATGGCCTCGGGCATCGGCGGCGCCTTCTCCTCCAGCGCGCCGAAGAGCGAGCTCTGCCCTTTCTGCTTGTCAGAGAGGATACTTGCCGCCCGCGCCAGGGTGCGTTCGATCTGGGCGAACAGCGTGGCGCGTGTCTGGCCGAAACCGTCGCACGCGCCGGTCTTGACGAGCGCCTCGATGGTTTTGCGCGTCAGCGAACGACCGTCCACGCGCTCGCACAATTCCGAAAGCGATTTGAATTTTCCGCCTTCCTGCCGCGCCTTCAAAATGGCCTCGACCGCAGCTTCACCGACATTTTTGACGGCGGCCAGGCCGAAGCGGATGGCCTTGCCGTCGGGTGACGGCGCAAAATACATCTGGCTCTCGTTCACGTCCGGCGGCAGGACCTCGATCTTCATCGCGCGTGCCTCGGCGATATATTGGCTCAACTTGGCGGTGTCCGCCATGTCGTTCGTGAGCATCGCGCAGAAAAATTCGACCGGGTAGTTCGCCTTCAGATACGCGGTTTGATAGGCGACGATGGCATACGCTGCGGCGTGCGACTTGTTAAAGCCATAACCGGCGAATTTTTCCAGCAAGTCGAAGATCTGGTTCGCCTTCGCGGCCGGAATCTTGTTCGTCGCGGCGCAGCCTTTCACGAAGGACTCGCGCTGCTTCTGCATCTCCTCGACTTTTTTCTTGCCCATCGCGCGCCGCAGCAGATCCGCCGCGCCGAGCGTGAATCCGGCCAGCAGTTGCGTGGCCTGCATGACCTGTTCCTGATAAATCAGAATGCCGTAGGTCTCCTTGGAAATCTGTTCCAGCAGCGGATGTTCGTATTTGATTTCGATCTCTCCGTGGCGGCGCTTGATGAATTCCGGGATCAGTTCCATCGGCCCGGGGCGATACAGCGCGACCAGCGCGGTGATGTGTTCCACGGAACTGATCTGGAATTTTTTGCACAGGTCGCGCATCCCGCCGGATTCCAGCTGGAATACGCCGAGCGTTTCGGCACGGTTGAGCAGGTCGTAGGTTTTTTTGTCATCGAGCGGCAGGTGATCCACCGGCACCTCGCTGCCCTGCGTGCGCTTCACCATTTCGCAGGTGTTGCGGATGACGGTCAGCGTCTTCAGCCCGAGAAAATCCATCTTCAACAGGCCGAGGTCGCCGACGGGATTCATTGCATATTGCGTGACAATGCCACCGTGTTCGTCGGTCTTGAGCGGCAGCAGATTCACGAGCGGCTGGTCGCCGATGACCACGCCCGCCGCATGAACACTGGCGTTACGCGTGAGGTCCTCCAGGATGAGCGCGGTGTCAATCAGCTCGCGCGTGACCTCCTCGGTCTCGTAGGCCTCCTTAAATTCCGGCGACTGCTTGAGCGCTTTTTCCAGCGTCATCTTCAGGTCAAACGGGATCATCTTCGCCAGCCGGTCGCAATCGCCGTAGCTCAAGCCCATCACGCGGCCCACGTCGCGCACGACGCTCTTTGCGCCCATCGTGCCGAACGTGATGATCTGCGCGACGGAATCGTTGCCGTATTTTTGGCGCACGTATTCGATGACGTCCGCGCGGCGGTCGTCGGCGAAATCAATGTCAATATCGGGCGGATTGACGCGCTCGGGATTCAGAAAGCGCTCGAACAGCAGCCCGTAGCGAATCGGGTCCACGTTCGCGATTTCCAGCAGATAGGTGACGAGCGAACCGGCGGCGCTGCCACGCGCCACACAGGCGATGCCCTTGCTGCGGCCATAGCGGATGAAATCGCCGACAATGAGGAAGTAGGAGATGAAACCGGTCTTTTCGATGACCTGCATCTCGACATTCAGGCGGTCAATCACAACCTTGACAGCGGCGGCGACATCAGGATCTTTCAACAAATTTTCTTCTGACTTCTGGTAAGTCGGCAGGCGTCTCGGATCGTCAACGCCTTCAACGATGAATTCCTTGCCCACGGCCTTCGCGTGAATCGTGTACCGGGTGAACAGCCCTTCCGCGAGCCATTGGCGCAGAAAGCCTTCGCGCGTGAAGTGTTCGGGCGGATGAAACACCGGGTAATGCAGCTTGCCGAACTGGATCTCCAGGTTGCACATCTCCGCCACCTCCCGGGTGTTCAAAACCGCCTCGGGAACCTCGGCGAAACGCGCCTTCATCTCGTCCGCGCTGCGCAGATAAAATTGCTCCGGCACATACCCCGCGCTCATGCGCTTCGGATCGCTCAACAGCGACTGCGTGCCGATGCAGACGAGGCAGTCATGCGCGTGCGAATCACTTTTGTTGATGTAATGCACGTCGTTCGTCGCGACGAGCTTCAGGCCGAATTCCTTCGCCCACTGGATCAAATACCGGTTGACCTTCACCTGTTCGGGGATGCCGTGGTTTTGGAGTTCGAGGAAAAAATTCTCCGCACCGAGCGTCTGCTTGAACCAGTCCACAGCGTCACGCGCCTTGTCAATCTGATCCTTCATGATCAGATCGGGAATCTCGCTTGCGAGACAGCCGGACATTGCGATCAGTCCTTCGCTGTGCTGCGCCAGGATTTCTTTGTCGATCCGCGGTTTGTAATAATAGCCCTCCAAGTGTGCCGCAGTCGTGAGCTTGATAAGATTTTTATAGCCCGTTTCGTCTTTCGCGAGCAAGCCCAGATGATGATATTTTTCACCGCCGCTCAACTTCCGTTCCAGCCGGCTGCCGGGCGCGACATACACCTCGCAACCGATGATGGGTTTGATGCCCTTGGCGCGAGCCGCCTGGTAAAAGTCAATGGCACCGTGCATCGCGCCGTGATCGGTGATGGCCAGGGCGGCAAATTTCAGCTCGTGCGCCTTGTCTACGAGCCGGTCCAGCCGGCAGGCCCCATCGAGCAATGAATACTCGGTATGCAGGTGAAGATGAACAAAGTCCGCGTGCGACATGAAACTAATTTAACTTCTAACCACGAAGACACCAAGACGCAAAGTTGTGGAAAAGACGCCTTCCTTTGCGCCTCTGCGTCGGGAAGGTGAATTATTTTCTGAAGAAATCTTTCACGACTTCCACCACCCGCTGAATTTGTGCATCGGTCAGTTCGGGAAACATTGGCAGGCTCAGGACCTCGCGCGCGGCTTGTTCAGCCACGGGGAAATCGCGGGGCTTGTGGCCGAGCGCGGCATAAACTTTTTGCAGGTGCAGCGGAATCGGATAGTGCACGGCGTTGCCAATGCCGTGGTCGTCGAGATGTTTCTTGAGCTCGTCACGGCGCGGATGGCGTATGGTATAAAGATGCCAGGCGCTTTCGGCGTAACCGGCTTCGCGCGGCAGTTGCAGCGGCGTGTCGGCGAGCAGTTCCGTGTAGCACTTCGCCACGCGGCGGCGTTCGGCAGTCCATTTTTCCAAATGCTTCAGCTTCACGCCCAGCACCGCCCCTTGAAAACCTTCCAGGCGATAATTATAGCCGACTTCATCGTGGTGGTAGCGTTGCGTCGAGCCGTGCTCGCGCAACGATTTGGCGCGCGCGGCCAATGCGGCGCTGTGGGTCACGAGCGCGCCGCCTTCGCCGCACGCGCCGAGGTTTTTGGCCGGGTAAAAACTGAAGCAGGAAATGTCGCCCAGCGTGCCCACCATTTTGCCTTTGTATTTAGCACCGACGGCTTGTGCAGCGTCCTCGACCAGCGGCAGCTTGTGCGCCCGGCAGATTTCCTGAATCGCATCCACGTCAAACGGGTGGCCGTAAAGATGCACGGGCAGAACGGCTTTGGTGCGCGGTGTGATGGCCTTCGCCAGCAGCTTCGGGTCGAGGTTGAACGTGGCCTCGTCAATGTCCACATATACCGGTTTCGCGCCGCAATAGGAAATCGCCCAGCTCGTGGCAATAAACGTGTAAGGTGTGGTGATGACTTCGTCGCCGGGGCCGATGTTGAGCAGGCGCATGGCCACGTGCAGCGCGGAGGTGCCGCTGTTGAAACCGAGCGCGTGCTGTGCGCCGCAGAACAACGCGAAATCTTTTTCAAACTGCGCCACGTCCGGGCCGAGGCAGAACGAGCAGTTGTCGAGCGTGCGGGCCAGTGCGGCGTCAATTTCCGGGCGGAGGCTGCGGATTTGGGCGGGCAAATCGAGGTAGGGAACTTTGGCGGTCATGTATCCGGGAAAAATAATCCGCGCGGACGGTATTGGACAGTTCAAATTATGCGCCCGGCGTTGACCCCGATGGTGATTGCGCAAGTTTCATCAATTCCCGGAAGACCTGATCCGGCGTGATGGCGGCGAGGCAGGGTTTGGCGCTTTCACAAATGCCGACATTGCCGCAGGAACAGAAACCACCGGTGAGGAACCGGTGCTGCGAACCGACCGGCGCCCAGTGGGCGGGCGAACTGGGACCGAACAACGCCAGTGTCGGCACGCCCAGGCCGGCGGCGAAATGCAGCGGGCCGGTGTCGCCGGAAACAAAGCCTTTGGCGCGCTGGAGAACGGCGAGATACAACGCGACGTCTGGAATCGGTTCCAAAATCGGCGCGACGGGCACCAGACGTTTGAAATCTTTCAAGAGGGATTCTTCGCGCACGCCGATGCCGGTGCTGAAAGTGAGTTCCATTCCCGCACCGACGGCCATTTGATGCAACACCGCCCAATGCGTCAGCGGCCATTCTTTTTTCGGCTGGCTTGAGGCAAGATGGCAAAGGATTTTCCCCGGCGGCAATAATTTTTCTGCGGTCGCCGCCAAGGTTGGGTCCGCGCGGATTTCGGTGACGAGCGACGATGGCTTGATATCCCACACGGAAAGGAGCTGCGCCAGCCGCGCTGACTCGTGCTGCATTCGGTTTTCCGGGACAACGCGCTGGTTGTAGCAAAATTTGCGGCCCAAAAAACCACCGCGTTCCGCCCAGCCGAGCCGCTGCCGCGCGCCGATGAGAAAACTCAAGATGGCGCCACGATCATTGCCGGCAAAATCCACCGAGCGGTCAAAATGTTCGCGGCGCAGGGCGCGGATGACCGGCCAGGTCAGGCTTAAACTCGCACGACCCCGCCGCCGTGGCATGGGCCAGACACGGCTGATCCAAGGCAAATGCTGGAGCAAAGGTGCGATGGGTTCCGGCACGAGGACGTGTAGTTCGCCCTTCGGAAACATTTCGCGGATGGCGCGCAAGCCCGGCGTCAGGAGCACCGCGTCGCCAAAGTATTTGAACTGAAGCGCCAGAATTTTTGACTCCGTCGGCATGAAATTTGGTGCGCGAGCTTCAGGTTAGGAACTGAAGCTCGTAGAGTTTTTGATAGACGCCGCCGTGCTGCGACAGCTCCGCATGCGTGCCGGTCTCGACAATGCGGCCCTGGTCCATGACCACAATCATGTCGGCGTGCAAAATGGTCGAGAGCCGATGCGCGATGCAGATGGTGGTGCGGCCCTTCATCAGTTCGTCGAGCGCGGCCTGGACGGCCCGTTCGGACTCGGTGTCGAGCGCGCTGGTGGCCTCGTCCAAAACCAGAATGGGCGCGTTGCGCAAAACGGCGCGGGCGATGGCGATGCGCTGGCGCTGGCCGCCGGAAAGCGAAACGCCCTTTTCGCCGATGACGGAGTTGAAGCCGCCCTCTTTTTGCATGATGAAATCGTAGGCGAAGGCATGGCGCGCGGCGGTGATGATTTCATCGCTGGTCGCGCCGAGCCGGCCCAGCTCGATGTTCCGGCGGATGGTGTCGTTGAACAGAATATTTTCCTGGGCGACGACGGCAATTTGGTTGCGCAAATCGCGGGTGGTCACCTCGCGCAGATCCACGCCGCCGATGGTGATGACGCCTTTCGTGGGGTCATAGAAGCGCAGCAGCAGGTTGGCGAGCGTGGTCTTGCCGGAACCGCTGGCACCCACCAGCGCGACAAGCTGGCCCGATTTGACGGAGAGGTTGATGCCGTGCAGGACGGGCTTTTCGCCATAGGCAAAATGAATGTTTTTAAATTCAATGTCGGCATGGTCGGCATGGAGCATTTTCGGCGCAACGGGTTCCGGTACGGAATTGGTGGTGGCGAGCAGTTCAAAGACGCGTTCGCTGGCGGCGCGCGCCTGATGGATTTGATTGTGGAGCCGGGTCACCGCCTTGATGGGTGGATAAATCAATACCACGCCCAGAATGAAGGCCGTAAAGTCTCCCTGCGATGGCCGCTGGTCAATCGGCAGATGATGGACATAAAGAAAAACGAGACCGATGCCGATGCCGGCAAACAATTCCACAAGCTGGCCGGGGATTTCATTGGCACGCACGACGCGCAAGACTTGGCTGACGTATTTGCGCGTGGTGGACTTGAACTCGGCGATAACGCTGTCTTCCAAATTATAGGCCTTGATGACACGGTTGCCGGTGAAAGATTCGTGCATGAGGTTGCTCAAATCGGCATTGTATTCCTGCACGGCGCGGGCGGATTTACGCACCTTGCGGCCGAAGATGATGGCGGGTATAAGGCACACGGGAAAAATGATGAACGAGATGAACGTCAGCTTGGGCTGGATGAAGATCTGATAACCCACCAGTGAGATGATGGTGACCGGCTCCTTAATCACGGAAACGAACGCGCCGCCGATAATGCTGGAAAGCACGCCGGTGTCGTTGGTGATGCGCGCAATCAGGTCGCCGGTGCTGGAGCGGTTGAAGAAGCCGAGCGAGAGGTTCTGCAAATGGGCGAACAACTTGGTGCGAACGTCGGCGATGGCGTGCATGGCCGCCCAGTTGGTCAGGTAAATATTCAGATAAGCCAGTGTGATCCGCAGCACCATGATGGCCGGGATGGCACCGGCCACAAGCACCCACCCCAATTCCGACGATGGGGCACGAAATTCCGGCAGGGCGGACGCAAGCCAATGTGTTAAGGGTTGAATCCAGTGCGGTGCCTTTTCGAGCTTTTCATGAAACTTAGTTGCGCCGTTAAAAAACAAGTCCAAGACAACCTGCACAACGCCAAGCAGGATGCCGTTGGTCACGCCGTAGAGCACCCCGCACAGCAGCCCGACAAAGAAGCGGACGCGATACGGATGGACAAAATTCCAGACGCTGCGAAGAAAATCGATCATTCGAACCCATTTTGCCGACGGCGGCGAAAAGTGAAAGTTTTGTTTTCAACCGCCGGGCCACCCAAGACAGGTTTGTCGCCGCGCAGCCGGACGCCTTTGGCTGTTGCTGAAACATGAAGATGGTCGAAACAGCGGCATATTTTCCGGCCCGCACCTGAAATGCAAGAGAAGTCACGATCGTCGAACTTGGCATTCCGGCGATACCATTCACCCGATGCCCGCATTCTGGATATTGCGGTAAACGCATCGCAGGTTGAATTGTATTTCGCCGTCACCATCCAATTCAACGAGAACTGGCACCGTCTAAATGCGTTGCAGACCCCGAAAACCATGCGTAGCAATGCCACCTTGTATGGGTGGTGGGTGACTTCCGTCAAGAGTGCAACCAAGTGAGGCCGCACAGCGAGCTGGGACGAGAGCCCGACAGGGAATGCGGTACGAAGCCGAGAATGGACAAAGAACAAATAAAAACATAGGCACAAACCAGTCTAAAGACTAACATTCCATTAGGCCAGAAATTTGAGCCCGGTTAACACAAATGTGAAAGAGAGCAAATTCAGCGATTATTGAAACCTTACGCAGAAATCAATATAAGCGACTTTGGCATGAATTCAATCCTGCTTAGCATCACAATCCCCACCTATAACCGGGTGCGGCTTTTGACGCAGACCTTGAATCAACTGCTCCCACAGTTAAACCCAGCCGTTGAGGTGGTTATTTGCGATAATCATTCAACCGATGCGACTCCTGCCTATCTAGCAACACTTAATCCTCAAATCCGTTACGTTCGACAACCGATGAACATCGGCCCTGATGGCAACGTGCTGTCCTGCTTACGGGAAGCAAAAGGCGAATATGTCTGGCTGCTGTGCGACGACGATCTTCCATGCTCAAATGCGGTGCCAGAGATTCTAAAAGTGATCAGAAGCGGAACCAAGCCTGGACTGATCAGCCTTCGCGCGACAGGGTGCGACATTCGGATGAGCAACTTTGATCCCGCCCTGGTAAAAACGGGTTGGGATATTTTAGATCGGGATGCTTTTCTCAATGCAACAGGCGAAATGCTAACTTTTGCCTCCATAACTATCCCCAAAACAAACGTCATTGACTTCAAATTTCTGGAAAGTCACTTTGGAACCTTCTTGGTTCCGGCAGCTTTGGCGCTACAGACTGCGGGCACGAGCAATTGTATTATGATGTCTCAAAAACCATTACTGTTTGCGCGAGGTGGAAACGCGGGTGGCTATGACGCTTACACGGTTTTTTCCCGTAATCTCATTCAACTACTCAAGCAAGGACGTAAATTCGGATACAAATCTGATTCACTTGCGGCTGTATACAAGAGCGCACTCAAGAGCGTCCACAAATATATCATTGAAGTATGGCCAAAGACAGCCAAAGGCCTGTGGAATCTTTTTATCTACTCGATAACCTATAAAGAGTTTTACAAATATACACTCCCGACATTTTTTAAACCCATAAGAAAATCCATGAAACGCATACTGATATCTATACCAGGCGGACTAATTTTTAGTATTATGCGGCGGTATTTGAAGGTTAATAGAGCTAGAGTCTATCCGAAAATCGTCGAGATCATCAACGGTATGGCGCAGGCTGCATTTGAGCAGTCAATGCCGCACATCGGTCCTAAATCAGTGGTAAATCATCCTTTTATACTTCTCAACCCGCAGTGTATATCAATCGGTTCCAGTTTTCATTCTGGAGCAGGGCTTCGACTAGAAGCATTCTGTGAGTGGGAAGGGCAACATTTTAGTCCGCAAATTAGCATCGGTAATAATGTTAGCATGAACCAAAACGTCCACATTGGAGGGGTCAATAAAATTAAAATTGGCGACAATACCACGATAGGGAGCCATGTTTTGATTACTGATCATTCCCACGGCTCTCTTTCCGCTGACGACCTAGGTGTCCCGCCCATGAAAAGGCGGCTTTTGTCCAAAGGCCCAGTTATAATCGAAGATGATGTCTGGATTGGAGAGGGGGTTTGTATTCTCCCCAATGTCAGAATCGGCAAAGGCGCAGTGATCGGTGCAAATGCGGTCGTCACTTCCGATGTTCAGCCGTACACGGTTGTTGGCGGAATTCCCGCACGATTGATCAAAAGGTTAGCCTGAAGACTCATCTTCACCCGTTGAGTTTGAACCTTTATTTATAATGGACGTCAGCATCGTCATTCCGGTCTTCAACCAGCTGGCTTACACACGGCAATGTCTCGACAGCCTCGGGCGCGCCGGCATCGCGGCGGATCAAATCATCATCGTCAACAATGCCTCCACCGATGGCACGGCGGAATTTCTTGCCGGCCACCCCAAAATCCGCACGGTCAATAATGCTGAAAATCGCGGCTGCGGCTTCGCCTGGACCCAAGGCGCGAAACTGTCTGACACGCGCTGGACGGTGGTGATGAATAACGACGTGCTCGTGCCGCCGGGCTGCTTCGAAGGCCTGATCCATTTTGCCGAACAGAAGCTTTTTGACATTGTCAGCCCGGCCCTGTGCGAGGGTGAGGCGGATTATGATTTTCCGGCGCACGCGGCGGATTTCATGCGGCGGCTGAAAGACGCGCATCGCTGCGGCGTGGCGCACGGCGTCTGTTTCATGGTGCACCGGCGCGTATTTGACGACATCGGTTATTTTGACGGCGATCCCAAGCTGGGCGGCTACGAAGACGACGAATATTTCCGCCGGGCGCGCGGGGCGGGATTCCGGCTGGCCATGACCGGCCGCGCGTTCCTGCATCATTTCGGTTCCATCACGCAAAAAAGCATTCAGGCCGCAAGCGGCCAGCCGCGCAAGGGGCTGGGCGACCGCGAATATTACCGCCGCAAAACCGGCCAGACGTGGCCCCGGCGCAAGACTCATCAGATCAAGCAGGCCGTGCGTCGCGCGTGGTGGAAACATTCCGAGCAGGCGCGTTTTGGTCGCACCTTGTGGGAGAAACGGCTGGGCGGTCGATCAGAATTTTTTTGAAATTGGCGTCCGGCTGGCTTGCTAAAATTCCGCCGGACGGGTTTATTAAGGAAATGGCCGAATCCGTCAGTCTTTACATCATTACCTTTCAGGACGCCGCCCAGTTGCGGGAAGTGCTGCCCACCGTGTTGTGGGCGGATGAAGTGGTGGTGGTAGACTCCTTCAGCACGGACGACACGGCCGCAGTTTGCGCCCAGTTCGGGGTCCGCCATGTGAACGTCAAGTTCGAGGGCTTTGGCAAGCTGCGCAACGACGCGCTCGCGTTCCTCACCCACGACTGGGTGGTGAGCATTGACTCCGATGAACGCTGCACGCACGAACTCGCCGCCGAAATCCGTCGTGAACTGGCCGCTGGCCCTAAGTTTGAAGCCTATCATGTCCCTCGCAAAAGTCATTTTCTGGGCCGCTGGATGCAGCATTCCGGCTGGTATCCCGACTATCGCCAGCCGCAATTTTTCAACCGCAAGAAGATGCGCTACGCCGACGATCTGGTGCATGAGAGTTTCGAACTTGAAGGAAGGCTGGGTTATTTGCGCGAACACGCGCTGCAATTTCCCTGGCCCACGCTCGAGGTCGCCGTCGCCAAACTCCAGCGCTATTCCACGCTCATGGCGCAGCGCTACGCCGCGAAAAACCGCCGCGCCACGCTGTCCCGCCTGCTGTTTAGTCCCTTTGGAATGTTCCTGAAAGTTTATCTTTTAAAAAGCGGCTGGCGCGATGGCCGCCACGGTTTTATTCTCGCCGCGCTTTACAGCTATTACACTTTTCTAAAATATGCCAAACTGTGGGAACATCAGCAAAAGGTGACCGGATAATCCTGAACTTATGACGAACGCACCCGTCGGCATCCTGCTCATCCGCCTGAAATCCATCGGCGATGTGCTGCTGACGCTCCCGGCGGTCGCCGTCATCCGTGAAAATTTTCCCGGGGCAAAAATCACGTTTCTAACCTCCGCTGAAAACATGTCGTTGCTCCGGGGATTCAGTGAGATCAATGAAGTCATCGCGCTCGACCGCGCCGCACTGCGCAGCGGCAATCCGTTGCGCGTCGCGCCCCAGTTCTTCAGTCTGTTGCGCCGGTTGCGTGCGGGAAAATTCGACCTCGTTGTGGATTTTCAGGGCAACGGGGAGACCGGTTGGCTGACGCGGGTGACCGGTGCGCGGCGGCGCTGGGGCAGCGTTTACAATCCGGGTCGGGGTTGGGCCTATACCCATCGGGTCACGCGGGCTGCAAAAACACATCCCGCCAATGGAAATGTTGAACTGCTGCGCCAGTGCGGGCTGACCATCAGTGCGCCAAAAAATGAATTTGCACTGCCTGCTGACGCGCTGGCGGCCGCGCAAAAATATTTTGCCGAGCACCGCCTTGACCCGGCCGGCCGGACCCTGTTTCTCCAGCCCTTTACGAGTTCGCCTCACAAAAACTGGCCGCTAGAAAATTTTCTCGCCCTCGGCCGGCACTGGCAGGCCCACGGCGGGCAGGTCATTTTTGGCGGCGGTCCGGCCGACCGCGAATCCCTGCACCCGGCGGTCCGGGCGGGGTTTGCCGTCTCTGCCGGCGTCCCGCTGCTGGTCACCGGCGGACTGATGAAGCTTTCCACCTTGACGGTCGGGGGTGACACCGGCGCCACCCATCTGGCCGTGGCCCTCGGACGGCGCGTGGTCATGCTGATGCACGCGCAGGAACCCGGCAGTCCGCATCCGTTCGGCCAACCCGGCTGGACGGTCGTCCCGGAAAAAAATTCGAACATGCTGGAGATTTCCCTCGCCGCCGTCCGGGCGGCCTGCAACCAGGCTGTCAACGCACCAGCCGGTAGTGCTTTTTGTTGAAGCACGGCCCAAAAATCTTCTCCAGCTTCAACATCAGCCGGTGTTTTTTTTCGCGTGCGGAAAGCCGGTGGTTGGGATCCGCCGGAAAAATCCCGGCCGCCTTTGGCAGCCAGTCTTGGACCGCCTGCGGATGCGTGCCGGTGAACAGACGCAACACCGCCGCGTCAATTTTTGCGTAGTCCGCCGGCTTGGGCGTGGAATCGTCCCAGTATTTTTGCACACTGGCGGATTTCAAGTTCATCTGCGCCTCGCTCCGCACCCAGCCATAATGAAAAATTGTCACGCCCGTGTGTGC
>Ga0302320_10004405_pt1 | contig 31987 bp, 20 predicted proteins | sample Bog_T0_3_FD_202130 | JGI IMG/M metagenome (GOLD analysis project Ga0302320, IMG submission 202130) | Peat permafrost microbial communities from Stordalen Mire near Abisko, Sweden - Bog_T0_3 | ecosystem: Environmental > Terrestrial > Soil > Wetlands > Peat | place: Sweden: Abisko, Stordalen Mire... | reverse complement strand
ACAAGACGGCCGAAATTGAAAGACTCCGGGGCACGGCGGTAAACGTCGAAACCGGCAAGGCGACGCTGCAAGACCTGATCGAAGCCTACCGGGCGCGGACCCTTGCGAATTCGGACATCAAGCCGGCCACCGTGACGGCGCGCCTGGGCGCGGTGAAACGCATCCTCAAAACCTGGCTGGGGATCGAAGGGCTTGAACCGCGCCAGATCACGCCGTCCGCCGTCTTCGATTGGGCTGCTCGCTTCAAGACGGAAGGGACGAAGTTCCGTCCGCCGGGCGCGAAAGCGCCGCGCCGGGGCAACTCGGCCACCTCGGTCAATAGCGCCATCGACGCCTTGCGGCAGATTCTCGATCTGGCCGTCGAGCGGGGCCAGATCCATGCAAATCCGGTCACGGTGCGCCGTGCTTCGGGCGGTGGTCGCCTAAAGAAGAAGATCGCGAAAAAGGCGCTCGTCCTGCCAAGCCGGACGCAGTTGGACGCTCTGTTCGCTGCGATGGACAACAACGGCTCTGTCGGAGGAGGCGGCGCGGAGGCGGCGGATTTCTGCCGCTTTCTGATGATGTCCGGCGCGCGCCTGGGCGAAGTTCCGCTGACCCTTTGGCAACTCGTCTTGTGGGAGCGCCGGCTCGTGAACCTGCCCGGCTTCAAGTCGGAAACATCGGCCCGATTCATTCCGCTGTTTCCCGAACTGGCGGCACTGCTGCGGAAAGTCCAGGAGCGGCGCAAGTCGGCAGCCCGGTTCCACCCGGAAGGCAAAGCGTTTCTCGATCCGACCGACCCGATTCTCCGCATCAAGGAATGCCAGAAGACGATTGATGCTGCCTGCAAGCGGGTCGGGATGCAGCGGATTACCCACCATGATTTCCGCCACATCTTCGCGACGACCTGCATCGAGAGCGGCGTGGACATCCCCACGGTAGCCGGCTGGCTTGGGCACAATGACGGCGGTGTCCTGGCGATGAAGACCTACGGCCACCTGCGGCCCGATCATAGCCAAGCGGCGGCGTTGAAAGTCCAATTCGGTAACAATCAGATTCAAAAAGGGGTTAGAAAACTCGGCTGACACGCCCCGTAGAAAGAACTGTAGAAACCGAGAATTTGGGCGAAATAGCCGCTAACTTGACATCCAGCGAATATCGCCCATTTTGCCTACATGGCTAGAACACTCACATTCGACGGAAAGCTACCGGCGCGGCAGATGAAGGTCGTGAATGCCCTTACGGCGGTCATCGAGGCGGCTGAACTTGCCACCCAGGACGCGCTGCATCTTCTGCTCGTGACGGGCGAGAAACTGCCCGTCGATCAGAAAGACCAGAACGCCGCCTTTGAACGCGTGCGCCTGCGTTCGCTCGGAGTCGTGGAGGAAGTCCGCGACATGGAGGGTGGCGGGCTTTCCGACGCTGAATTTGCCGCGCGGCTCGGAGTGAGCGCGCGGGAGACGGTGCGCAACTACCGCGAGAAAGGCCGGATTTTCGCTTGGGAGAAAGATGCACGCAACCTGCGTTATCCGGCTTGGCAAATCCATGACGGCGGGCTCCTGCCCGGCTTGACGGAAGTCCTCGCGGCGCTGACCAAGCATGGTCGGAGCGCATTCGCCATCGCGAATTATTTTCTGTCGGAAAGCGAGGAATTGGGAGGAAAGCGTCCGCTCGATCTGTTGCGCGCTAAACGCGCCGAGGAAGTGAAAGCCCACGCGGAGCGCTATGGCAGCATCGGCGCGTAAGCTGGTAGCACCGGAGCCTCCTGCCGATCTCGCGGGCATTTCCCTCCCGTTCGCCGTCACGGCAACGCCTTGGTTTCGTCTTGTGCCGCGCGATTTCTCGTCGCCGCTTTGTTGGAGCCGTGATGGCCGCCATCGCTTCGATTCGCCGGATGCAAAATGGGGCGTCTGCTATGCGGCAGAGTCGGTCCCTGCGGCCTTTCAGGAAATTTGGGGCGATGAAATCCGCAGGGGGCGTCGCCTCGACTGGAAGGATTTGGAACCGATGATCGCATGGCAGATCAGCGTTGCGCCGAGTCTGCGCACGATAGAATTGGCGGGCGAAACCCTGGCCGTGGTCAAAGGGACGTTGCAGAGCTTCGTCGGTGGTTATGCCAAGTCGCAGCGCTGGGGGCAGGCGCTGATGGCGCACCCGGCGGATTTGGACGGCGTGCAATATTTTGGTCGGCGTTGCGGGCGGACCTGTCTCGCGCTTTTCGGCGACGACAAAACGCCGAAGGCACATCAAGCCGCGCTGCATGTTAAAAAACTAGGCGCGATGGTGAATTGGAAAAGCCTTTGGACTTTTCTCGACCGGATTCAGGTGCGAGTAGCGCACGTGCCCTCCGTGCCCCCTGCCGCAGACTGGTCCTGACGTGCCCGATGTCCCAGGATCACAAACAACTCGCCCTTTTGCTTGCGCTCAGTGATGTGGCGATGGGAAACGCGGAAGAACTGCTCCGGCATATTCGGGAACACCAAATAACGGACGCTGACGCGGTATATCCGGGAATGGTCGCCGGCATTGTCGTTAACTATTCGCGCCCATTTGGAGAAAACCGGGGCTTGGGCTCTCTCCCAGATGAGTTTCGCACCGTGGGACACTTTGAACTCACCGACCTGCAACCGGTGCACCAATACGTGATGGACATGCGAAATCAACTTTTCGCCCACTACGATCTCACGAAATTTCCAAAACTGACGAAGGGTGTGTCCGGATTGCGGCCACCCGACGAGATAGATTTGGAGTTCGAAGAGGCGGGATTTCGCGTGACGACGAACGAGATTCGTCCGCCACTTCCATTCCTTGGTCTCGTCGGACAATTGCTGCTGGTCCAACGGAAGCGGATATCTGCGCGGGCCGCCGGGATCGGCCCGCGGGGGCCCCGGGGGAACCAAATTCGCCAGAGCGTTAGAAGGTTCGATGCGGCGATGGCTCAACGTTCTGACCGGCGCGGTGCAATCGTGGATGGACGACCATGCGTTTCAGCACAGCGCCGCGGTGATCACCGTCCTCTTCGCCGCCATCTTCCGGGTCCTGCCGGATGTGCAGCTTCCCTGGCGCGAACTATGGGCGAGCGCCTCGTTCACGGCCGCCCTCTTCAGCATTGGACGCTTCCTGTTCGCCATCTACCTGGCCCACGCGGCCGTCGCGTCCGTCTTCGGCGCCGCCGGTTCGCTCGCCGCCCTGCTGGTTTGGGTGTACTATTCGTGCGCCATTCTCTTCCTGGGCGTTGAGTTCACCCGCTGCAGTCTGGCGTCGCGGGGATTGTCCGTGCGGCCCAAACCGGCGGCGGTCCTGATTCCGCCGCGCTCCAACGGACCCGGCGGAACGGCTTAGGGATTGGGAACGGCGTCGTTGGCCGAAACATAGGTCCCGGCGGTCACAAACTCATAGTCGTACCAGCCCCGGGTCGCCGGGGCGGCCGACGTGTTGGCGACCTCCATCCGCAGGGCGTCGTACATCAGGCTGCTGCCGGAAACCGCCAGGGTGATTTCGTTCGCCGCCGCGGGTGCGGCGAGGTCGCTGGCGGGCCATTGGAACACGACCCACTGGTAGGTGCCGGCCAACCCGCTGCGCACCGCCGCGTCGCTCGTCTTCACGGTCGACAGGCCATTCCAGGTCAGGCTGTGGCCGTTCAGGCTCACGGTGAGATTGGCATCGGTCGCAGCCAGGCCGACGGAAAGGACCACATACTGACCCTGCGCCTGCTGGGCGGCCGTCGTGGTGAAATAGACCTGCCAGGGAGGGCAGTTGGCGGTGGCCGGATTGCCGACGTAGGCCGGACAGATGTATTTGTAGCCATCGGTGGTATCGTCGGCGGCGTTGTAGATTCCGGCGTAGAGTCCGGGATTGAAGGTGGGCCATTGCACGTAGTTCCACTTGGTCAGATCGTTGGTGGCCGGCGTGGCGCCGACCGCGGTGGCGTAATAGACGACCGCGCCCCGGTTGGCCGCAAAGTCGCTCCAGTAGTTCCAATTGCCCTGGTACTCGCGGTCATCGGCCCCGGAACTGGCGGTGCCGTGGAGGAACTTGTCGGCCGACCGATTCGGGGTCCCGATGGTCCAGATCGGGGCCGCGGAGCCGAAATTCTCCGGGGTGAACGCGGCGGCGAGGGTGGTCGTCCGGCCCGGCGCGACCACGACGTTGTCCACCCGCGCCTCGCCCCACTGGCCGAGCACGTAGCTCGAGAGCCGGTAGGTGCCCGGCGCGACCCCGGAAAGGGAGGCCGTGCCGCCGGCGTTGTTCGCCGTCCAATACTGGTGGCCCTGATTGGTGAACTGGAAATTGGCCTGGTTGTCGCCCAGCACGGCCCAGGCGGTATTCGCCGCCGACGAGCCGCCTCCGGCGATCGTCGGGGCGACGGCGCCGCGGTTGAACGAGGGCACGTAGCCCGCGTCGATGAGCACCGCGTCGCGGTCGTAAAGGGCGTCCAGGCCGCTCATCGAATCCAGCGCATCATTGAACATCTGGTCGGGCGTTCCCTGGTTGAAGCGGAAATACACCGGCCCGAAGATCCGGGTCGAGGCGACCCCCTGCGGCGGCGTGTAGCCGACGTTGTAGGCGAGGTGGTCGGAGAGCAGTTCGCCCATGACGATGTTGTTGGTGAAAATCAGGTCCTGCTTGACCGGCCCGCCGACGAGGGTGTCCTGCCGCGCGAACTCGGCCCAGGCGCCGTACGTGGCGCCGTACACTCCGTGGAGCTCATGCAGGTACTCGTAGGACGAGTAGTCGTATTTGGTGTAGAACTCCCGCGCGAATCCCGTGGGCAGCGACAGGCCGTGCAGGTCGACAGCGGCGTTCTGCACCTGGCGCCCGGGGTCGGTGGTGCCGGTGACCGACGGGTCGGGCTGCGGGATCCGGGCCGCGCCGAGGTTGTTGAGCCCGGAGTTGTACGCGTAGGTGTTTGTGAACTCGGACAGGCTGATGCGAAAGACGTACTGCACCTGGCCCAGGCTCCCGGCGATATCGGCCGGCCCGTGCTGGAAGACGATGTAGGTGTGGATCCCCGGATCGCTGGGGTAGACGATGAAATGCTGGGTGTAGGTGAAAGCGTTGGTGGCATTGGAGGCGGTGGTCAGCCACCAGTCCAGGTACCGGCCGCTGTCCAGGCGGTATCCCGTCGTGACGGTGCCGGAGCCAATGCCGGTGTTGTCCATGTAAAGGCCCTTGGGGTTGCCGTCGCCCCCGAGGTTCGTCGTATCGACGAGGTTGGTGGGATCGGCGCCGTAGTGGACACTCCAAACGCTGCCGTTGGTGGAATCCCAATCAAAGCGCATGGCGCCGTTGGTGATCTTCCAATCGGTCGCCGTGGAGGTGTCGATCGTCAGGGGCTTGGGGACAGATCCCATCGCCGCGGAGCCGAAACCGAGGGCCAGCGCGGCAAAAACAACGCAGGATGCGGGCGGGGGGGTCATGGGACGCAGTCGGCCGGGAAAGCCGACGCGCGAACCTATCAGTTCGAGCCGGCAAGCGCAACCCAGCCGGAGGTTCGGCCGAGCGGGCTTGATCGCTGCCTTTCCACACTAGGCCGGGCCGGCCAGGCATGGGCCCCATTTGGCCGCCACCAGCGCCGGCAGGTCCGCGGCCCATTCGGCGAGCAAATCCTGCGCCGCGGCGCAATAGCGGCGAAACGGGTCGGCGATCAGCGGGCAGAGTCCCGCGGCCGCCAGGGAGTGCCGCGAGGCTCCCGCCCTGGAGAGCGTCTCAGGCCCGATGCGCACCGAGAAACCGGCCGGCGGCCAATGCTCCGTCCGCCCCAGGCGGGTCGGAAACAGCGGCATCGGCTCCCGGGCTTCGAAGGCGCGGAGGGAAGCGGCCGCCGCCCATTCCTCCCAAGCGCGGGCAAACGGCGCCGCCTCGCCCGGCTCAGGGTTCCACGGAAACAGCGCCAGCTCCACAGCCCGCACGAGCGCCTCGTCCGTACGCGCCGCCCGGCTTCGGATCTCGGTCTCCGGCGTCGGCCAATACTGCGCGGTCCGTACAATGCCGGCTTTGATGATCCACTCCTTCGGGCCGGCCACGGGCGCATAGGCTTCGCCCAGCAGGGCGGCACCGGGCGCGAAGACCTCCCGGCCGACCGTGGCCGCATCGAGGCGCCGCAAGGCGGCAAGGCGCATCCGTCGGCGCCAGTGGCGGATCGAGGGTGAGCTCGCCGCGAGCTCGGCCGCGATGGCGTCCGCCGCGGCCTGCGCCTCCGCCGCCTCCTCCGGCCGCGCGTGCTGCCAAGCCTGGAAGAGCGCGTCCTCGTGGACGAGCAGGTCCGGGATCGCGAGCACCGGAGCCAGCTCGGCCGCCAACCGGTCCTGGGCGAGGGCAAGCCTGACTTCGGGCATCGCGCAGAACGCCCCAAAAGGAGTGGTGCAAAGCAGTCGGGCGGCGCGGCGGCGAAGGATTTCGGCCTCTTCGAGCGGACGCTCGCCCGCCGGAGCCGGCCGGATCCAGGCCGGTCTCGCCAGCGGATAACCCCAGGTGTCAAGATTGCGGTCCGGCAGGCGGAGCGGACGGATCGTCCAGCCCAGGGCCGTGCGTTCGACCCGGGGCACTGTGACGCCCTCGGCCCAAACACCTCCAGCCAGCGGGCGCAGCCGCTCGGCATAGCCGTAGCCGTAGCCTCCGCCGGGCAGCGGCGCCTTGAGAAAGTAAACCGGCTGAACCAAGGGGGCTCAGGGCTCGTTCGGGTCCGCGGCCTGGGACGCTCCGGCGCTCTCGGGTGCCGCGGCGGCCGCGGGCTCCGGGGGCCGACCCGGGAGCAAGATCCACCCGGCCTCCGGATCGAACGCCGCAGTGCAATCACGCCCGCTCTGGCGCGCCAGCTCCTTGGCCTGCGGTTGATCCTCCCGCCTCATCAGCCCGGTCAGGACGATCTGCCGGGCCAGGTCCGGGTCGAGCAGCGCGGCGCGCGCGGGCGGAGCGGGGACCTCCCGCGCGGGCACGGCGTAGGGAGAGCCCTGCCCGGGCGGAATCTCCAGATTGACCGCCGGAATATAGGCGTTGCCCTGGTCGACCGCTTCCACGTTCCAGCCGCCCGGTTCGGCGACCTGGTACATGATCTGGGGCCCGAGGAGCCGGCCGGCCGCATCCTGATGGGCCCGCAGATAGACGACCGCGATTTTCGGGTTCCGGTATACCGGCGTGGAATCCTTGGGGTAGCGCGCGGCCAACGAGGCCGGCGGCGGACTCGGCGCCGGCGCGGCCGCCGGCGGAAGGGCCGCCACGGGCGGCGGCCGGGAGAGGCAGCCGGCGGCCAGGCCGAGGAGCGCCAGCCCGGCGGCCCGGCCGAACCCGCGGCCGGCGGCATCATGGAGAGGATTCGGCATCGGGGAAATCCGCGGAGGGCACTCCTGATAATGGCAAGCGCCGCCGCCGCCCGTCCGCGCGCGCGGGCCGGGCCGCGTTCAGATCCAGGTCCGCATCCAACTGGAGCCAGAACTGCGTTCCTGCCGGAATGAGATAATAGCTCGCAAAGCGTTCTTCAACTTCCTTCAACCGCGCCGCCGTGAAGTCCTGGACCCCCTGCCCGGCCGCCTGGAAAAGCGGACCGCGCGCCTCGTCCGGCGCCGAGCTCTGCACGCTCAGACCCCCGACGCCGACCGCGAACTGCTGCTGGGCGCGGGATTGCAGGAGGCCGAGAAAGCCGGTCAGCGCGTCCGAGACATAAGGAGCGACCTGAGCCCAGCGCGGCGGCGGAACATAGACCGCGGCGACACCGGGCCGGATATCCGCTCCGGTGTCGTCCGCCTCCACGGCGCTGGCGCTGATCGGCAGCTCCAAGCCATTTGGATAGAGCAGGGTGTCCACGGCCAGATTCAAGCGGTCGCGCATTGGGCGGCCGGTCCACTTGCCCAACAGGCGCGTGCCAAACGGCAGCTGGCGCCGGTGGGAGTAGATCACATCGGCGCCGACCCCAAACTGCAGCACCGCCGCCGGATTTGACGTATCCACGGTCGTCAGCAGACAAACCGGAATCAAGGTGCCCCGGGGCAAGGGCGGCGCCGAAATCGGTCCGGGCGCCGCCGCCGGGCTGCGGTCGGCCTCCGGATCGCGGTATTCGAGCAGCCTCGGCGGCTCGGCCGGCGCCGGGGCGGGAGTCGGCGGGCTGCGGGCCGGCCGCGGCGCCTCCGGCGGAAAGGACGGCGGCAGCGCAGCAAATTGCGAGGGGGTCCCCGCGGATCTACCCGGCGCGGCGGCGCCCGGACCAGCCTCTCCGCCCAGGGCCGCGGTGATGGCGTCGAAGGAGTCCGGTCCGCTCCCCGCCTCCCCGCCCGAGACGCTCGCCGGAGCGGAGCGATCGCTCAGCCGGTAGCTGCGGGCGCCGGGCGGAGGCCCTTTGTCCGGGAGCTTGACCGGCGTCATAGTCGCGGCCGATTGGGTGATCGCGGCCACCTCCGCGGCGGGTCCGCCCGGCGGCTGCCGCCGCGTGGGTTCGGATCCGCCGCCGGCCTGCCGGTGCAAGACGAAGATCGTCGTCACCGCCAGGGCTCCGGCCAAGAGGTAGAGAAAGTAGCCCGGGGCGCGCCGGCCATCCTTCTTCTCGCGCCAGAACCACGACATGGAGGCTCAATTCCGGCCCGCCGTCAGCAGGCGGGAGACGGCGGCGGATTCCGGCGGCAATCCCAGCTCCCAGGAATTGTGGCGGCTGAGCCGGTAGCCCTGGACCGCCAGGTAGACCGTCTCCCATTGGCCGGGGTACACGACCGGGCCGATCCCGACCTTGTACCGCGCCGCGATCGGAATCGGCCGGTCGTCGACCAGCAGCGCGTATTGGCTGGGATCGAGGTAGAGCGCCTCGTTCGTGCGATTGAGCCAGCGCACGCGAAACACGAGGAGATCCAGGTCCAGGAACTGCCCCAGGCCGGTCAGCGCCACCGCGCAATCGTTCCAGGCATACTCGCGGCCGAGGGACTCGATCCGCAGATTGGGCTGCGCCGCCCGAAACACCGGGTCGGCCGCGGCGCGCTCCAGGGTCCGGGCGGCGCTCACCAGATCGATCGCCGCGGGCGGGAGCGGGCGCGCGCCGCCCAGGCCCGCTTCGTCGTCGGCCGCGCTATCGCCCTCGAGCGTGAAGCTGCACAGGTACTGCGCCCGCACATCGTTCACCACCTTGAGGAGCAGCACGTAGACCGACGAGCCGATCCGCAGGTTCAGATTGGTCTCCACCCCGCCTGTCCGGACGGCCGGGGTGAGTTCCAGTTCGTTGAGCGCCTTGTCGTACTTGTAGGTGACCACCGGCGAGGCCAGCGAGATGGCGGCGACCTTCTCGGAGGTGCGCAGCACTACGGTCGTGACCCGGCCGGGGGCTACGAAAACCTCCTCGGGGACGCCGGGCTTCAGCTCCTGCGCCTCGGGTTCGCCGGCCGGCGCGGGGGCCCCTGCCCCGCCCGCGACGGCTCCAAGCGCGGCCCAGAGGGCCGAGAAGACAAGCGCTCGCGCGGTCATGGGGCGGGGCCGGAGGGCAAATGCAGCAGATCGCGGGCGGCGCGGGCCCGCTCCGCGGCGTAATAGTCGTCGCGGCTGAGCGCCGCCACGCGGGTCAGGCGCCAGCCCGCCGAGTTGCGCGCGGTGGGCGGGCCGATCACGAAGGCGCAATCCAGGTAGATCGGGCTCAGCTGCGCGGCGGCCAGCGAGCGCGACGCCAGCAGGCCGCGGTAGTGGACGCGCCGGTAGCCGGTGCGGGTCTCCACCACCTTCGCCTCGAGCACCGCCAGCGTCTGCGCGTAACCGGCGGGGTACTTCGCCGCCGCCTCTCCGTAGGCCTGCTCGACTCCGGCGATTACGGCCGGAGTCGCAAAATCCCGGATCGCCGGGGGCAGGCCCTTCTCGGTGCGGCCAAAGAGGACCTCGACCGTATCCGACAGCTGGGTCTCGAAGTCGGCGTCGCGCACCGACGCCAGGCTTTCGGCGGGCCCGGTGAAGACCAGGCCGTGCGCGATGCCGACGATCACCGGCGCGGCGAGCGCCGCCGCCTGCAGCCGCCACAGCCCGAAGGCCAGCGCGCCCAGCAGCAGCAGTCCTCCGACCGCCAAGGCGTGGAACCCGGACTGCAGGCGGTCCTCGTCCCGGAAGAAATCCGCGCTTTCAGGGGTACGGGCCCAGCGGCGGTGGACCTGGGCGCCGCGGGATTGTTCGCTGGAGTTCATCGGCTCAGGGCGCAAGTCCCGCCGATTGGCGGTCCCAATCCGGCGCGTCCGGTCCAATCCGCTCGTCCAGGGCCAGGAGATAGAACGGATACGGGTTGAGCCGGCTGGCGGGATTGACGGCGAGGACCACCCGCCCGCGCCAGGGATAAAACTGCGCTTCGGCCTGCCGCAGCGTCACGGTCAGGTAGCCCCGCACGTAGGCGGCGGCGCGGCCGCTCGGCCCGTCGGTCACCACCTGGGTGATCGCGGTCAGGCTCAGGTTCTGCGTCATGCGGTTGGCCGCGACCTCGGCTCCGCTGGCGCTGAGCCGGCGTTCCGCCGCCCGGTAGATTTCCGGGGCGACCAAGCCCTCGGCGAGCGGCAGCAGCGGATGCCCGGAATCGTCCGCCGCGTAGAGAAGCGGCAGGCATCCATGCAGGAAGAACGCGAGCTGATCGTAGGAAAGCTCCGGGGCGCCGTAGAAGGCCGCCGCTTCCTCCTTGAGCGACGGGGCGGCCCGGACCACCAGGGGCGGCTTGGTCTGCAGGTGCCAGGCGAGACTGCCCACGAGGGCGGCGGCGGCGAGGAGGACGGCAAAGATCAGCAGGATCAAGCGCTGCTCGAACACCACCCAGGCAAATTGGCGATGATGTCGCCAGAGTTCGGGCGGCTGGGGCGCCGCGGCCGGGATCCGTTCCGCAACGCCGGGAGCCGCCGGCCGGGGGCGCCGGCGGCGCCACCCATCCAGGAGCGCCGCGGCCTGCAGCCGGTGGGAATCGTCGACCGCGAGCGCCGGCGCTGCGGGCGAGGACAGGAAAGGAGCGGCGTCCATGCGAAAGGATAATGACAAGGCGCCGGCCTCAGCCGCCGTTCGGCGCTGCCTGCGGATCGGTCTCGAGGCGGAGCACCTCCGCATAGGCGACCTCGCCGGCGGCGGCCAGGCGCAGGCCTTCCCGCACCAGCGGGGAGCCGCCGCCCGCGATCCAGCCCTGACGCAGGGCGCGTTCACGGTAGGTCGCCCGGTCCGCCAGCGCGAGTGCCTCCTCCACCGCGGACGACTCGCCCGGGGCGAAGAATTCGAAGACCGGCGCCAGGCCCGATTCGCCGCGCTGGGAGCATTGGTCGCAGCCGGCCGGCAGCCCGAGGGCGGCAGGCACCGGCAAACGGTGATGCTCGAAGTGCCGCCGCTGGCCCGGAGTCGGAGGCACCAGGCGGCGGCAGTGCGGACAGAGCCGGCGGACCAGGCGCTGGCCGATGGCCAGGCGCAGCGCCGCGGCCAGCTGGCGGCCGGTCAGCCCCAGGTCGAGCAACCGCGCCACCACTCCGACGGCATCGCGGGTGTGCAGCGTCGCCAGGATCAGGTGCCCGGTCTCCACCGCCTCCACGCAGGTCGCGGCCGCGCCGGCGTCGCGGATCTCCCCCAGGAGGATCACATGGGGCGCCTGCCGCAGCAGGCTTTTCAGCCCGGCGGAAAACCCGCGGCCAGTCCCCTCGCCAACCGGGATCTGGGTGATCCAGGGCACCGTGAACTCCACCGGATCCTCCAGGGTGCGGATGTTGAGCGCGCCCGGGTCCAATTGGCCCAGGCAGGCGTAGAGAGTCGTGGTCTTGCCGTGCCCAGTCGGCCCGGTGACGAGCAGCAGCCCTTGCGACTGGCGCAGGCAGGCCGAGGCGAGCCGCAGGTGCTCGGCCGCCGTGAACGGCAGCCGGCGCATGCGCCGCAGCTGGCGCTCCCGATCCTGCACCCGCGCGACAAGACTCTCGCCGTGCACCGTTGGCGTGACTTCGACCCTCAATTCAGCCCGCGCCCCCGGCGCCACCAGCAGGCTGGCGGCACCCGACTGCGCAACGGTCACAGTTTGGGTGGACAGGCCGCAGATCTCCTTGAACGCCTTGAGGAGTCCCGGCGCCAGCGCCTTGTCCACCGGCGGAATGATCTCTTTGCGGCCGTCGCGCTTGATCGCCACATCCATCCAGGCCGCCTGCTCATCGAGGAGCAGGTCCGAGGCGCCGGCCAGGAATGCATACCGGACCATCTCCCGGGCGACCTCGCGGGGGCTGCGCCGGTGGAGGTCCCAGGATTGCGGGCAGCCTGGCGGGACGGCGGGAGCCGGAACGGGCTCGGCTTCGGCAACCGACTCCAGGACCGAGACGGCCCGGTCGAAATCCTCCTCGGCGATTCCGAAACAGCGCACTTCCTGGTGGGTGAGGCGCCGCACCTCCCCCAGGGCCGCGGCGGCGGCCGGGGCCACCATCGCCAGATCCAGGACAATGCCGTGGGAGAACGCCGGGAGGAGCCCGTGGCGCAGGCAGGTCTCCCGCAGCGCGGCGTAGGCGGCGCGGTCGACTCCCTCGGCGGCGAACGGCACGCCCAGGGGCGGCGCTGGCGGCGGGGCGGGCATGCGGTCGACAGTAGCAACCGCGCGGGCGCCGACTTGCTTTAGTCCTCGGCATGCCAGCTCAACCCGCGCACAGCACGCTCCTGGAAAATTTGCAGCTCGGCGGAGACGGGGCCCGTCTCCAGCTCGAAGGCCGGACCATCGAATTGCGCGGCGAGCCGGGCGATCCGGCGGTCGGCGCCCTAAGCTCCTTCTATCAGGCCGCCCTTGCGGACTACCGCGGGCGCGGCGCGGCGTCGGGCCGGCCCGGCCTGCTGCAGCGCGTCCGCGGCTGGCTGGCCCGCCTGCTCGGCGTCGGACCGGCGGCGCCGGCTCCCGCCGCGGCGCCGCCGCCGGAGCCGGCGGCTGCCGTCCCGGCCCGGAAGTCAGCGGCGACGCCCGCCCCCGCCAAGTTGGCCCCACCGGCGATTCCCGCCGCGGCGCCCGCGCCGCCGGGTCCGGCGGCCGCGGCGGCCCCGCAGCTGCTCGCGGCTTATGCCGACCGCGCGGGCGTGCACATCCTCTGGCAGCCCCCGGGCGGCCGGGAGGCCGGCTCGAAGATCGAGTTTCTCTATGATTTCGATTCCGCGGCGGCGCAGCGCCTTGAAGAGTGCTACGGCCAGCTCTCGAAGCTCGGCTATCCCGTGGTGGGCCTGGGATTTCTCCGGGCCGAGCTGGCACCGGCTCCCGCCGGCGCCCGTCCGGCGGAGCACGCGCTAGAACGGGCCGCGTCCGTCCCAGAGGAGGCCGCCGTCCCGGCCACGCCCCCGGCGGCGGAGGAGGCCGCGCGGCCCGCCGCCGACAAGAAGGATCGCACTTATGTGATGCGCCTGCATCCGGTCTCACCGGACGAACCTAACCGCGCGCTGGTCGCTCCCGTCGACAATCGGGAGAACATCCAGGTCCTCGTCGCCCCGGAGCGGCTGGTGCGGGCCCTGTACGCCGCCGCCGACGGGACGCAACCGCCCGAGCGGCGGGTCACCTACCTGCGGTGCCGCCCCGGCAAGTCCGGACTCAAGGTCGTCGACATCGGCGTGGGCGAGGGCCGGGATCAGGGGCCCGCGCGCTGGGAGGAGCTGGCGGTTTGGTGGGAGGCGGCGCAAAAAGCTCCGGCGCCGGAGGCGAAAAAACTCCGGCCGGCGCCCGAAGCCGGACCGATCCCGGCGCCGGAACTCGGGCTCTTCTGAACGCGCCCTCGAGACTTCGGCCTTGACAGCGGCCTCAGCAAAGTCTTTTCCCCTGCGTAAACATGCAACCCGGTTCGACCACCTCGCTCGCTGCCCTCCTCGGCTTTTCGGCCGCGGCGATCGCCGTCGTCGCTGCCGCCGTCCCCGGCGCGCCGCGAGGTTGCTGATCGCATTTCCCGATCGCCCCCTCCGGTGCCAACCGGAGGGGGCTTTTTTTTGCCTCCGCCGGCGGGTCTCGGAAAAGGGCGTCCAAACCAAAACCACCATGGACCTCATCGACATCCCCCAGCCCACCTCCCGGCCGTCCCAGCGGAACGGCCGTCCCGTCCCCGCCCGGCCCGCGTTCCGGCTCGCGGCCCGCATGGCGGGCCTGAAACCCAGCGCCATCCGCGAGATTCTCAAAGTCACGGAGAGCCCCGCGGTCATCTCGTTCGCCGGCGGGCTGCCGGCCCCGGAGCTGATCCCCGTCTCGGCGATCTCCCGGGCCGCGCAGGCGGCCCTGGCGCGCGACGGTGAAGCGGCCCTGCAGTACGGCCCCACCGAAGGCCACGCCCCGCTGCGGGCCTGGGTCTGCGACCACGTGCGCGCCACCGCCGGACTGCAGGCGAGCCCGCAGCAGGTGCTGATCACCGCCGGCTCCCAGCAGGGCCTCGACCTGATCGCCAAGGTGCTGATCGATCCCGGCGATGTCGTGCTCGTCGATGACCCGGCCTACCTCGGCGCCCTGCAGGCCTTCCGCGCGTACGAGGCCCGGATCGCCGGCATTCCCGCCGATCGCGAGGGGATGCGGGCCGACCGGCTGCGCGAGTTCCTACGCGCCGGCGGCCGCCGGCCCAAGCTGCTCTATCTCGTCCCGAACTTCCAGAACCCCACCGGCGTCAGCCTTTCCGTGGGCAGGCGCCGGGAGCTCGCCGCGGTCGCGGCCGAATTCGGCATTCCCATCCTGGAGGACGATCCCTACGGGTGCCTGCGCTACGACGGCGAAAGCGCGCCGGCCGTGGCCGCCTTGCCGGAGACCGCCGACTGCATCTACCTCGGTACCGCCAGCAAAATCCTGGCGCCCGGCCTGCGCGTGGCCTGGCTGATCGCGCGGGATCCGCAGCTGTACGAACGCCTCGTGCGCGCCAAGCAGGCGGTCGATCTGCACACCTCCTCGTTCAGCCAGCGCCTGGTCTGCAGTTATGTGACCCAAACCGGCGTACTGGATGGGCACATCGGCCGGTTGCGCGCGGCCTACGCCCTTCGCCGCAACGCGATGCTGGCGGCGCTGGAGCGCGCCCTCCCCCCGGAATGCACGTGGACCCGCCCGGACGGGGGCCTGTTCGTCTGGGCGGAGCTGCCCGCCGCGCTCGACACCGAGGAACTGCTGCGCGAGGCGGTGCGCCGCGACGTGACCTTCGTGCCCGGAGCTCCGTTCTGGGTGGGCCGCTCGGTGCGGAACACCCTGCGCCTCAACTTCAGCAACGCCGGCGAAGCGCGGATCGCCGAAGGCATCGGCCGGCTCGCCGAAGCGATCGCCGCCTGCCTGGGCGCGCGGCCCTAGCCCGTCACTTCAAAAGCTGCGCGAGCGGCTCCCGGATCGCGTCCGCCCAGATCTGGTAGCCGCGCGCGTTGGGATGGAGCAGGTCGGGCATGACGTCGCGCGAGAGCGTGCCGTCGGGCTCGAGAAACTTGGGCCCGATGTCCAGATAGTGGATCCACACGCCGTCATCCAAGGGGGCGATTGCGCGGTTGACCTCCTGCACCTGCGCCCGGACCGGGCTGTCCTTGGTGTCACGGGGAAAGATCGCCAAAAGCAACAGCTTGGACTCGGGCAGGCGCGAACGGATGTCCGCGACCACGGCCTTGACCCCGGCGATCGCTTCGGCGGTGGTGTTGCGCGGCGTCTTGCCGTCACGCTCCAGGCCGGTGTTGTTGGTGCCGATCATCAGCACCACGACCTTGGGGTGGATGCCGTCCAGCTCGCCATGCTCGATTCGCCAGAGGACATGCTGGGTGCGGTCCGCGCTGATCCCGAAATTGGCGGCGTGCAGCGGGGCGAACTCCCGGTCCCACACGGCCTTGCCTCGGACCCAGTTCACGGGCTTGCCGTCGACGGGGGCCGTCAGCGTTTCGTCGCGCCAGAAGTCGGTGATGGAGTCCCCGAGAAAGAGCACGTCGATCCCGCCCTGCTGGGCGAGCTTCACGAACGCCTCGTGGCGCTGGATCCAATTGCCGCCGCGCGGCACCGGTTCGACCGCGGTGTTGGCGCGCAGGGCGCCGCTGGCGGCCACCAAGGCGAACAGAGCCAGGCTGATGCGAAGCCGCTGGGGCAGGCAGATCTTCATCCCGCCAAAATGGTGGGGGCCGCCCGCGGGCCAAGCCTAATCTCGGGGGCCGGGACCAGCGCGGCGAAATCCCTCGCGAAGGTCCCGTCACCCAATCTAACGTGTCGCCCGTTTGCCGGCCCTCCAATGAAAACCGAACCGATCTCCCCCCAGGAATTTGAGGCGCACATCCATCGGTACACCCCCCGAACCTGGGTCACCCCGGCCCTGATCGCGCTCAACGCCGCCGTCTACGTCGCGATGGTCCTATCGGGCGTCAAAGCGCTCAGCCCGACCACGGCGGATATCCTGAAATGGGGCGCCAACTATGCGCCGCTCAGCCTGGGCGGCCAGCCCTCGCGGCTGCTCACCTGCATGTTTGTCCACATCGGCCTGCTGCACATCGCAATGAACATGTATGTCCTCTGGGACATCGGCCGGTTCATCGAAAAGCTGCTCGGCAACGCCGGGATGTTCATCGTCTATCTCCTGGCCGGCCTCACCGGCTCCCTGGCGAGCGTGGCGATCCATCCGGAGATCGTTTCGGCTGGCGCTTCGGGCGCCATTTTCGGGCTCTACGGCGCGCTCTTCGGCTTCCTCCTGCGCAACCGCAACCAAGTGCCAGTGGAGACGGTGCGGCGGCTGCGGAAGGTGGCCGGCCTGTTCGTGCTCTACAACATCCTCTTCGGGGTCGCGGTCAAAGGCATCGACTTGTCAGCCCACATCGGCGGCCTGTTCGGCGGCTTCGTCTTCGGGTACTTGATCTCTGGGGCGCTGACCGATACCGCGGTCCAGCGGCGCCCCTGGCGCAATTTCCTCACCGCCGGCCTGGGCGTCCTGGCGCTCGGGGCCCTCGCCCGGTCGCTTCCGGCCCCGGCGGACTTTGAGGCGGCGCTGCACCAGGTCGCGGCGCTGGAGAAACGGCTGGACTCGCAGTTTCAAGCCGCCGAGGCGCAAATGAACTCCCAGGGGATGTCGGGGCTGGAGCTGGCCTCCCGGATCCACTCCGAAATCCAGCCGCCCTGGGAGGCCGAAACCGCCCGGATCGCCGGCCTGCGGGTGTCGGGCCGCGGAGCGCAGGCCCGGCAGAAACTTCTCGATTACATGAAGGCGCGCGACGGTTACTACGCCGCCGCGGCCCGGGCCCGCAGCGACCCCAGCATCGCGGCGATGGCGGCGCTCCAGTCGCAGGGCGAGGCCTGCGCGCGGCTGGGCCGTGACCTGACCGACTTCCTCACCCAGGCCCCGCCCCCGTAGGCCCCGGCTCCAGCCGGGGCCGGGGCGGACCGGGGCGAGCGGCCCGCGCCGCGGGCTACTGGCAGGCCTCGCACTCCCCGCCGTTGCGCATCGCCTCGATGCTGCAGGCGGTCTTCTCCTCGGCCGAATAGATCTTCTTGGCCACCACCAAGTCCGCCGTGGGCTGAGCGCCGCCCGGCTGGTGCGTGCCGCCCGCATCGCCGGAATTCTGGCCGCCGTCCGTGCCCTCCTTCACGGCCCCCCGGGTGTCCTTCTTCACCGCGACCGTCGCTTTCTCGATCGTGGAGGCCCCCAGGCTCCGCAGGTAGTAGGTGGTTTTGAGCCCGGCATGCCAGGCGTGGCGGTACATGTGGGAGAGGGCCTTCAGGTCGGGCGTCTTGATCCACAGGTTCACCGACTGGGATTGGTCGATCCACTTCTGCCGACGGGCCGCCGCGTCCACGATCCACTTCGGATCGATGTCGAAGGCGGTCAGATATTTCGCCTTGAGGTCCGCCGGGATCCGCTCGATGTCCTTCAGTTCGCCGTCGAAATACTTGAGGCTGTCGATCATGTCCTGGTCCCAGAGGCTGCGGCCCTTGAGGTCCTTCACGAGGAAGGGATTGAGCACGATGAATTCGCCCGAGAGGTTCGATTTGACGAAGAGGTTCTTGTAGGTGGGCTCGATGCAGGGGGAGGTGTTGGTGATGTTCGAGATCGTCGCCGTGGGCGCGATCGCCAGGACGTTGCTGTTGCGCATGCCCTGGGCCGCGATCTTCGCCCGCACCGGCGCCCAGTCCATGCGGGAGGACCGCGGCACGTCGACCGGGATGCCGCGCTCCTGCTCCAGGAGCTCCAGCGAGTCCTGGGGCAGGAGGCCCCGGTCCCACTTCGAGCCGTGGTAGGACGAGTAGGTCCCGCGCTCCGCCGCGAGATCGGAGCTCGCCTCGTAGGCGTAGTAGGCGACCGCCTCCATCGCCTCGTCGTTGAAATCCACCGCCTCGGGGGAGGCGAAGGCGATCCCCTTCAGGTACAGGGTGTTCGCCAGGCCCATCAGGCCCAGCCCGATCGGCCGGTGGCGCAGATTCGCGCGCCGGGCCGCCTCGGTCGGGTAGAAATTGATGTCGATCACGTTGTCGAGCGCCCGGACCGCCGTGCGGATCGTCTCCCGGAGCTTCTTGTGGTCGAGGTTGCCGTCCGGCAGGAGGTGCGAGTCGAGGATGATCGAGCCGAGGTTGCAGACCGCGGTCTCGTCGCTCGAGGTGTTCAGGGTGATTTCGGTGTTCTTGGTGATGAGGCCATTGACGGTCCAGGAGTGCTCCTCGGTGAACACCTGGAGGCAGTAGGCGTCTTCGTTCGGCAAAACCTCCAGCGCCTCGAAGGCGGCAAACATTTTTTGGGCATATCCCGCCTTTTCAAGGTTCGAGAGGAATCTCCCATTGCCCCGCAGCCGTCCGATTCCGGTCAGATTCTCCAGGATCCGGCAACCCCGGATCGACATCACGGCGAGCCGCCAGAGCGCGTTCTGCCAATATTCCTTGGTGCCGCCGCAACCGTCCGGCAATTCAGCCAGACCGCGCTCCCGCATCTGCGTCAGAGATGACTTGATCCCGAAATTGGCCAAGAGGATCTGAATCTCTTCCAAAAATGCCTCGCTTACGGATGCCAACGAGCAGGTCGTGACCTCGCCCGAACTTTCGACGGTGGCGTCCGCGGCATAGAGACCGCGGAGATAGGCCGCCGCGGTCTCGCGATCGCCCCGCCAGACAAATTCCGGCACCTTGAGCTTGGTTTCCCGCGAAAAGCCCAGTTTGGCCAAGACCCGGGCCAGAGGCGCGGAACTGAGGCGGCGCTTGTATTCATCTCCGGCGAATACCGGCTCGAGGCTCGAGGTTGTCCGGGCCTGCTCGCCAGCGGCCTCCAAGATCCGGGCGATGGCGGCCTCGATTTCCGGGATCAAGCCATACTCCTGGCTCCAGACATCGACGCACACGGAGACACTCCCGTCCCGGTGGTGCATGAAGGTGCCGTCTCCGGCGATCATCCCGCACAAGAATGCGGCATCGGTTTGGTTGGCGGATCCCCACAGTCCCTCCGAGGGTTGGAGTTCGATAAAATCGCCTCTCCGGAGCGCTTGCGCTTCCACCCAGCCGCGCCCGACGACCCAGACCTTGTGGTCCGGAGTGACCTTATGCGAATATCCCTCCTTCGTTCGGATCCGCACAATGGGCGCATCCGGGCGCGGCAATAGCATCGGCCCGGCCGCCACCGGCCCGGATCGGCCGAATACCGTGTTCGCCGCCTCGTCCACCAGAACCCCATTCCCGGAAGAATCAACGAGCGCAAGCTTGCGCGCCTGCTCAAAAAGATAACCCACAGTCACCAGGCCTTCAGCGGTAACCACCCGCTGGTCCGCGGTCATGCAGCAAAGATTGGAGGAATGGATCACCCCGACGTGGTCCTGCGGCGAGCGCAGGTTGCACGCGTCCTTGAAGGTGATCCACGGGTGGCCGGTCTCGAAGAGCATCGAGAGCATCTTCTTCCAGAGATCGAGGGCCTCGATCTTCTGGCCGAAGATCTTGCCGGCCTCGGCCTGCTTCTCGTACTGGACGTACTTTTCCTCGAAGCGCTTGCCGTAGAGCTCGTGCAGGTCCTTGACCTCGTTCGAGCGGAAGAGCGTCCAGTGCTTGCGGGCCTCGACCCGCTTCATGAAGAGGTCGGGGATCCAGTTCGCCGTATTCATATCATGAGTACGGCGGCGGTCGTCGCCCGTGTTCTTGCGCAGTTCCAGGAATTCGAAGATGTCGTTGTGCCAGGTCTCCAGGTAGGCGCACCCCGAGCCCCGGCGCTTGCCGCCGTTATGCACGAGCGCGGCGCTCGTCATGTAGGTCTCATCGCCTTCGACCTTGAGGTCGAAAACGAACGCCTCCGGCGCGATGGCCCGCACCTCCCGCACCCGGGTGAAGACGCAGCCCTCGTAAGTGAGCCAGTTGCGCTTCCCGATTGGCCGGATGCCGACCAGCGCCGCGAGCTCCATCACCGCGGGAATCCGCACGTCGTAGCAATCGCCAAAGCCGTTGAACTCGATCGTCGAACCGTCCGATCGCGTGCCCTGATGCGTGTGGTCGCGGCGGCGGAACTGACCGCCGGATGGAATGCCCAGCCGCAGCAGCTGATAGCGAATCCCCTCGGCGAGTGCACGGGAGGAACTGCTGAAATAAATTTCCTTCTGCCGGGAGACGCCCCCGTCCGTCTCGATCAGGCCTTGGATCAAGGCTTCGGTCTGGGGCAGCGGCAGGTGGGCAAAGCGCCGGGAAATCCGCTTTTGACCGTTTTCGTCATAAAGATCCCCATGTCCGAACGGCATCGTGCTGGCGCCGCCGCCGACAATCCGACCCGTGGTTCCGTCCCGGACGGCGCCGAAACCCGCCGCCCAATGAATCTGGATATAGGTCTCACCGCGTCCCGTTTCCCAGAAGTGAACGCCTCTCTTGGTCAAATAGGCGCGGACAAACTCGAGATGGGCATCTTTGCCCGGGTGCCCGGAGACTCCCCACTGGCGCTCGTTCTTGGAGAGGTGCCCATCGCCCAGCAGAATCCCGTACAAGCGCGCATCGTCCTCCGAGAATCCGGCGACCGGAATGATCTGGGTCGGGATCACTTGGGCGACGTAGTCGCCCCGCTCGAGCTTTCCGGCGTCGACCCAGTCGGCCTTGACCTTGTCCCCGGCCAGCCAGCGCATCGTCCGCGCATTGTCCTGTTCGAGCGGCACGCCTTGGATCGCGTAGAAGGGATGCCCGGCCGTCACCTTGATCGGGGTCAGAGAGTGCTTGATCTTGACCGCGACCATGGGGTCGCGCTGTTCGTACGCGAATTTCTCCGTGACGGCCCGATAGGTGCCGCTGTGGCCGAGCACCAGATCGCCCGTCTTCACATCCACGATTGGCTTGGGACCGTCGGCGGTATGAACCACCGTGTCGCCGGCGAAGCATTGATTGACCGCGCAGAGCAGGTCGTTGTGCAGCTTGAGGAACGGGATCACGCCCTGCGACTCGCCGTTGGTGCCGCCGATGTAGGCGCCGGTGCCCCGCACCGGAGTCCACGAGCCGCCGAGGCCGCCGGCCCACTTGGCCAGGTAGGCGTTCTCCGAAATTCCCCGCTGAAATATCCCTTCTATCGAGTCGTCAACGAGATAAAGATAACATGAGCTAAGCTGGGAATGCAGGGTACCGGAGTTGAACAACGTCGGCGTCGAGGAGCAGAAGCGCCGGGTCTTGTAGAGCGAGTACAGCGCGGCGACCTTGGTTTCGCGCTCGCCCTTCTCGTCGAGGAACAGGCCCATCGCGACCCGCAGCCAGAAGAACTGGGGCGTCTCGATCCGCTTGGACGGCTTGGCGATCTTGTCGACGATCAGGTAGCGATCGTAAAGGGTCTGGATGCCCAGAAAGTCGAATTCCAGGTCGGAGGACGGGTCCAGCGCGGCGGCCAGCCTGGCGATGTCGTACTCGAGGAGCCGGGGATTGAGGCGCTTGATCGCAACCCCGTGTTCGAGGTATTTCCGGAACGCACGCTGGTGGAATTCCTTCAGCTTCCCGATGCCGTCCTGCATGATGTTCCAGCCGAGGATCTCCTCGTACAGGTAGGTAAGCTGGATGCGGCCGGCGAACTTGGAGAAATCGGCGTCGCGCTCGATCAGGGTCTTCGAATTCAGGACGATCGTGGCGTCGAGATCCTTCTGGGAGATCTGGTCGTAGATCGAACGCCGCAATTCGACCTCGATCTGGTCGTTGGACAGGCACAGGTCCAGGCCGATGCGGGCGAACTCGATCCGCTTGCGCAGATCGGCGCCGTCCCAGAAGGTATTGTCGCCGTTCTCCTGCTTGACGACGACCATGGTGCCCTGCTCGGGGGCGACCATCGGCGGCGGCGCCAGATCGGGCGTGCCGTGCTCGCGGGCCGAGGCCCGCTCGGCCCGGAATAGGATATAGGCCTCGGCCACCTTGTAGTGGCCGGCCTTCATCAACTCCTCCTGGACCAGGTCCTGGATCTCCTCGATGTGGAGAAAGGCCTGCTTCGAGGCCTGCACCCGCTCGCCGACCGCCCGGGTGATCGCCACCGCGGGAGCGGAGTCGCGCTGCAGGGACAGGAAGGTCTTGCGGATGGCGATCTCGACCTTCTGCTCGTTCCACGGCACGACCTGGTTGTTGCGGCGGATCACACGGAAGGTGGTCTGCGCCGTCGCCTCGCGATCGAACGAGAGCTTGCGAGCCCGGTTCAGGAGCAGGCTCTTCGCCACGAAATAGGCGTTATTGTCGACCAAGGTCTTCTCGATCAGTTCGTACAGGGCGTTGAGCGTCAGCTGGTAAGGCGTGCGATTGCGGGCCAGCTCCCGCAGGTTGACGGCCAGCTCCCGGCAAATCCGCAGCACCCAGGCCCGGTTGGCGTCGGTGAAGATCTCCTGGTCGCCCTTGGCGAGGGAGACGTTCGTGAGGGCCTTGCCGAGCGTGTCGGCGACCTCCGCCAGGACGAAGCGCTCCTCGCCGTGCGGGCAGATCAGGACGAGGTCGGGCAGCGCGATCTCCTCGCCGGCCAGGACATCCCGCCAGGCAAAATGGGGTTTCAGCTCAATGGGGGTGTGGACGGTGCGCTTGAGCGCAAGATCGTGCGCGAGGGAAGGAGTGCTCATGGTCGGGCGATGGAACAAAGTTGGAACAATACAGACGGAGGAAGAAAACGATGCCGGAATTGACCGGCGCGCCACCCGCCAAGGGTTATCGCACCGGGAAAGGTCGGCTCCGAATCGGGGTGGATCCGGAGCCTAAAATGGAAAGAGGAAGGCGCCGTGCTGGGGTTAGACGGCTGGGAAGAACTGGCAGATTAGAGCTCGTCGTCGGCCGCGACGGTCAGGGACGACGCCTTTTGGTATTCGGTGACGCGGCCCTCGAAGAAGTTCTGCTCCTTCTTGATGTCCATCATCTCGGCCAGCCACGGAAGGGGATTCTTGATGCCGCCGCTAAGCGGTGCCAGGCCGCAGCCCTCGAGGCGACGGTCCGCGATATAATCGATATAGGTGAGAAAATCCTCCAGCCGCAGACCGACGCCGTTCACCGGCAGGCAGTCCCGGATAAATTCCTTCTCCAGCTCCACCGCCTCGCGCATGAGGCCGCGCAGGTCTTCCTTGAACTCGGAGGTCCAGATTTCCCGGTTCTCCTCCACCAGGTCCATGAAGAGATTGCGGAAGACCTCGATGTGGTTCGACTCGTCGCGCAGGGTGTAGCGGAACATCTGGCCGATGCCCGGAAACTTGTTCTGGCGGTACAGCGAGAGAATCATCCCGAAGAGCCCGTAGAACTGCGTGCCCTCCATGCATTGGCCGAAGACGAAGATGTTCTTGGCCAGCAGCCGCTTGTTTTCGGGCAGCGTCAGGTCGAGCTCGCGCCGCAGGTCCTTGGAGATGCGGGTCACAAACTCGTTCTTGCGGACGATGGTCGGCACGTCCTCGAACATCGCCTCGCACTCGTGCGGGTTGATGCCGAGCGAGGCGATCATGTACAGGAGCGAGTCGGCGTGGATATTCTCCTCGTGGGCGTGGCGGCCGAGGACGAGCTTCAGCTCCGGAGCGGTCACCAACTCCCGCACCACGTGCTGGATGTTGTCGCCCACAATGCCTTCGGCGGCCGAAAAATAGCCGATTCCCATCCGGATGATCCAGCGCTCGACGTCCGACAGGGCCTTTTCGTCCCGCCACTGCTCGATGTCCTTGCCCATCGGGATGTCCTCGGGCTCCCAGTGGTTGGCCTTCATCGTCCGGTACAGGTCGTAGGCCCACTGATATTTGAGCGGCAGGAGATTGAAGGTCATCGTCACCCGGCCGTTGATCACCTTCTTGGCTGCAAACGCGGCCTCCGCCTTAGCTTCGTCGAGGTAAAAGGTCTTGGTTCCGACTTGGAAAGTTTTTTGCATGGCCGGGCGGGGAAAAAGGAGCGAAAAGAAGTGGAGAAGAGCCGCTGTTTGCGACGCTTGGGGGGCGCGGGCGAATCAAAGTTGTTAGAACTTATTAACCGGTTGTTGACCACTACAGGATGTGGTCACCCACCATGGCGACCACAACCTATTGGAGCCGGTCAAATTCGCGTCAACAGGTTTATCTCACTCGATTGTTACATTTTCAGAGTATTTTTGGCTTGCCGACCGCGGCCAAAAACGACTTCCGAGGGAAAAAAGCCCGGGGAGGCCGGCCGAGGTCATTTTTCGTCCAGGGATTCACCCTAGAACCCCTCCTAGGCCCGGGTCTCGGCAGCCGGCCGCCGGGCGCCCGCCGAGGCAAAATCACCCGGCAAAAAGCGACTTTTCCCCCTTTTCAGGGGTGCGCCGGACCCGGCCCCAGGCGCGCCGCGGCCGCGAATTCGGCCTGCGCCTCCGCCTCCCGGCCGAGCGCCCGCAGCGCCAGCGCCAGATCGTAATGGGTGTCGGCGTCCCCGGGCCGCTGCCGCAACGCCGCCCGGTAATGCCCGGCGGCCCCCGCCGCGTCTCCTGTACTTAACAAAGCACTACCAAGATTCTCCTCGGCCGCCGGGAAGTCCGGCTGGAGGCGCAGCGCCCGCTCGTAGTGGGCCGCCGCCTCCGGCGCCCGGCCGGCCTGCGCCAGCGCGTTGCCCAGGTTGAACTCCGCCTCCGGGTAGTCCGGCTTCGCCTGGATCGCCCGGCCGTAGGCGGCGATCGCCTCGGGCAGGCGCCCCGCCCCGGCCAGGGCGAAGCCCAAGCCGTCCCAGGCCTCCGGAAAATCCGGGTTCAGCCGCACGGCCGCCTCGAACTGGGCGATTGCCTCGGGGCCGCGGCCGGCCTGCATCAGCGCGCGCGCCCACTGGTAGCGCGCCCGGGGGTTGTCCGGGCGCTGGGCCGCGGTGGTCGCCCAAAGGCCCAATTCGCTCCGGTAGTCGGCATTGCGCTGCGCGGTCAGCCCGCCCAGCACCGCGAATGCCGGCACGAGCAGGAACCAGCTGCGCCGTCCCGCCCAGGCCCAGAGGGACAGGGTCGCGAGGGCGGCCACGGCCGCCAGGGGCAGGTAGACCCGGTTTTCGGCCATCGCCTGGCCGGAAACCGGCACGACCGACGAACTGGGCGCCAGGAGGATGAAAAACCAGCACCCGAGGAAACCCAGGACCGGCCGGCGCCAAACGAGGACGGCGGTTCCCGCCAGCAGCCCCAGGGCGGCTGCCAGCCAGGGAGCCGCCGGCCCGAGGCGGGCGAAGGTCGGCAGGTCGTAGTCCAGGACCAGCGGGTGCGGCCAGAAGGCGAGGCCGAGGTACCGAAGCACGACTTCGCATTCGGTGAGGGCGTAGGCCCACCAGGAAACCCCCGTGCCAAAGCCCATCCCCCGCAGCTGGGGCCGCGAGGTGGCGACCAGGCCGCCGAGCAGCAGCCAGGTGGCGGCCAGCGTCAGATGCACCCGGCCGCGGCGCCGCCAGGCCTCCGGGAACGAGCCGGCGACGAAGGTCCGATCGTAGAGCAGGATGATCACCGGCGCGGTCACCATGGTCTCCTTGGTCGCCATGCCGCAGAGGCAGGCGAGCGCCGCGCCGGCGAACCAGCCAGCCCGCGCCCGCGCCCCCGTCGTCGCCGCACCCCGGATGAATGCGTATAAGGTGGTTAGATACATCAGGCCCGCCAGCGACTCCGCCCGCTGGGAAAGGTAGGTGACCGAGGCCGTCTGGAGGGGATGCAGGGTCCAGAGCAGGGCGATCGCCAGCGCGACCTCCGTCGCGGGCGGCCCGCCCCGCCCGGCCAGGGTCCGCCGGACAATCCCAAACAGGGCCAAGCCGGCCAGGACGTGGATCAGCAGGTTGACCGCGTGATAGCCGCCGACCTCGGTTCCGCCGAGCGCATAGTTGACGGCATAGCTGAGATTGAGCAGGGGGCGCCCCCCCACCCCAGGCCCGTCGGGAGGCGCGAGCGCCGCGCCGGGCGGCCACAGCTGGCGGATGCTCGGGTTGTCCGCGATCGAGGCAGAATCATCGAACACAAACTGCCCCGCGAAGCTGCCGGCGTAGGCCGCCAGCGCCGCCAGCACGATCAGCGCGGCGGCCAGGGGGGCGGTCAGCCAAGGGGCCAACGGGGGGCGGGGCGCAGCCGAGCTCATTTGGCCAGCCGGTCGGCCGCTTCGAATTGTTCGGCCGCCTCCGCCGCGGCGCCGAGCGTGCGCAGGGCGACGCCCAGCTGGTAGTGGACGTCGGCACTGTTCGGGCTCAGGGCCAGGGCCCGGCGGTATTCGTTCACGGCCTCCGGCAGCCGGCCGGCCCGGGCCAGGGCGAAGCCGAGGTAGGCGTGCGCCTCGGCGTAGCCGGGCCGCCGGCGGACCGCCGCTTCGAGGCGCTCCACCGCCTCGGCGCTCCGGCCCGCCTGGGCCAGGGCCAGGCCCAGGTTCGCCTCCGCCTCCGCATGGTCGGGCTGCTGGCGCAGGATCTCCTCGTATTGGGTGATCGCCTCCGGGAGGCGCCCGGCGTTGCCGAGCGCGTTGGCCAGATTGTATCGCGCCTCGACCAAGCCCGGCTGGAGCCGAACCGCGGCGGCAAAGGCGGCGATCGCTTCGGGGAGCCGGTTCTCGGCGGCGAAGGCCGAGCCCAGATTGTTGCACACGTGCGGGGTGTTGGGCTGCAGACGCAGGGCGCTCTGGTAGTGGCCGATCGCCTCGGCAAGCCGGCCGGTGTGGGCCAGCGCGAGGCCCAGGTTCGCCTCCGAATCCGCGTCGGCCGGCCGCAGGCGGATCGCCGCTTCAAATTGCGGGACCGCCTCCGCGAAGCGTCCCAGGGTCAGCAGAGTCTGCCCCAGATTCGCGTAGGCCGCGGGGTAGTCGGCATGCAGGCGGATGGCCTCCTGAAAGGCGGCGATCGCCTCGCCCGGGTGGCCCACCAGCACAAGCGCATCGCCGAGGTTGAACTCGATTTCCGCCTTGTCGGGCGCCAGGCGCAGGGCGAGCCGGTAGTGATCGAGCGCCTCGGCTGCCCGGTCGCTGCGCACCAAGAGAATGGCCAGATTGTTGTGTCCCATCCAGTCGTCGGGGTTGCGCTCGATCGTCCGGCGGTAGAAGGTCTCGGCGTCGTGGTAGATCCGGCATTGCCGCCAGGTCAGCACGCCGAGCGCGGCGCCGAGGACCAGGGCGGCCAACGGCGGCGCGAAGGCCGCGCCGCGCGGCCGGCCGGCGGCGGCGCGGCGCGCCCAGAGCCCCCAGCCTGCCGCCGCCCCGGCGATGATGCCGAGACTGGCCAGGTATTGCCAGTGATCGGTCACATACGAATAGATGAAGGCAAAAACGTTAAGAAACCCCAGCGTGGGGAAGAGCGAGCCGACGAAGAACAGCGCCGCCGCCAGCGGGCCGCGGGTCCGGCGCCGCAGGAGCCAGCAGGCGGCGATCACCCCGGCCGCCGCCGCCGGATACAGATACTGCCAACCCTCCGCCGCATCGATCCGCCAGCGCGGGTAGATGAAGTTCAAATTGGCCGGCCAGACCAGCTTGCCGAAGTAAAACCAGATCGCCCGGCCCGCCAGCAGGCCGCGCTGCACCGCGTTCAATCCGAAATCCGAACCCTGAGCTCCGACATAGACACGCTCCACCCAGGCGGAGAATAAACCGGCGACCGCTCCCAGGGCGACCCACGGGGTCAGGGGCAGGAGATCGCCTTTCCAGGACAGGCGCCCGCGCCGCCACCAGGCCACGACCAAGAGCGCCGCCGGCAGGGTCGCAGTCACGGTTTTGCTCAGGAGCGAGAGCAGGAACAGGCCCGTGGCCAACAGGTACAGGCCAGCGCCCCCCCGCTGCCCGCGGGCGCGCCGTGCGTCGAAGTGCAGGTAGGCATGCGCCGCCAGCAAATAAAAAACCAGGGAGAGCGTGTTTTTCTGCTCCGAGATCCACGCCACCGATTCGACGCAAACCGGATGGAGGGCGAAGAGGAACCCGGCAAACCAGGCGCCCGGCGCCGCCAGGCGCCGCAGCGCCAGCGCAAACAGGCAGGCCGAGGTCGCGTGGAACAGCACGTTCGCCAGGTGGTAGCCCAACGGAGCGTCGCCCCAAAGCCTGTGCTCCAGCCAAAAGGCGCCGTGCAGCACCGGGTAGTACTGCTGGGTCGAGCCCAAATCGAACCAGATCCGCCATAGTCCATGGAGCGACTGCAGCTCCGCGCGCGTCACGTGCGCATCATCGTCCCAGATGAAGCCCGCCCGGAAGACTGGCCAATAGGCCGCGATCGCCACCCCGAAAATGCCAACGCAAGCCCAGGCCGTCCGCGCGCGGCCGGAGCCGACTTGGGGATCGGCCGCCGGATTCAACGGCCGCCTCCCAGCCGCGCGGCCGCCTCTAACTCGGCCTGCGCCTCACGCTCCCGGCCCGCCGCGCGCAAGGCCATCGCCAGGTTGTAGTGCACGTCCGCATCGCCCGGAGTGAGCTGCAGCGCCCGCTCGTATTGATCGATCGCTTCGGGCAGCCGGCCCGCCTTGGCCAAGGAATAACCGTAGTACGCATGGGCTTCGGGATCATTGGGATCGAGGCGGACGGCTTCCCTCAATTCCGCCAAGGCCGAGTCGAGGCGGCCTGCACCCGTCAGCGCCAAGCCCAGGTTGGCATGGGCGGCGGCGTAGTCGGGGCGCAGGCGCAAGGCTTCCCCGTACTCCGGGATCGCCTGCGCCAATTGTCCCGCGTTCGCCAGCGCATTGGCCAGCTGATAGTGCGCCTGCGGGTCGTCCGGCTCGAGGGAGATGGCCTGCCGGTAGTGCGCGGCCGCCGCCGCCAGTTGTCCGGCCGCGCTCAGGAGGTTGCCCCAATTGCGCTCCGCCTCGGCATAGTTCGGCCGGAGCTGCAGCGCCCGGGCATAGGCCGCCTGCGCGTCGGCGACCCGGCCGAGGCGCGCCAGCGCATTGCCGAGATTGTTCTCGGTCTCCGGCAGCTTGGGATTGAGTCGCAAGGCGGTCTGGTAATTGGAGATCGCTTCCGGCAGGCGGCCCATCCTCGCCTGGGCAAGCCCCAAATAGGCGTAGGTGTCCGCGTGGCCCGGATGCTGGCGCACCACCCAGTCATAATGCCCGACGGCCTCGGCGTACCGCCCCGCTTGCAGCAAGGCGTTGCCGAGATTCAACTGGGCCTCGGAGTAGTCTGGATGCAGCCGCAGCGCCGCCTCGTAATGGGCGATCGCTTCCGGCAGCCGGCCCTCCTGCGCGACCGTCAAGCCCAAGTCATTTTGGGCGACCCAGGATCCCGGATTGTGCGCGGCGGCGAACGTCCAGAATCTTCTCTCGTCGTGAAAAATGCCCGCGTAGCGCTGACTCTGGATCGCAAATGCCGCCGCCACGGCCGCAAGCAGGCCGTTAAGGAATAGCGGCCGTTGAAACCAAGCCGGAGCGGCCGCCCCTGTCTCGGGGGCATCCGCAAGCGCGGACCAACCGGCCGCCGCCAGCCCGGCCACGGCCGCCAGGGACACGTAGGCAAAATGATCCGCGACCCATGAAATCCTCAAGTAGGACATCGGAATCAGTCCGAGCACCGGCACCAGGTTGACCAGAAACCACGCGGCGCCGAACATCGCGGCGCGGGCCCAGGGCGCGCGCCTGGTCCCGAGCCAGATGCCGATCGCGGCGAGCGCCGCCCACGGCCAAAACTGCCCGATCGACGGAGGAATCACGCTCCAGCGCGGATAGTTCGGCATGAGCCCGAACGGGATCACGCTCTTGCCGAGATAGAAGGCGACCGCCATCCCCGCCGCGGCGAGGCGCGACTGCATCCCGCCGATCTCCAAGTCGACACCGTTTGCAGCTCGGTGCTCCTGAAACCATACCGTGACCAAGCCGAGCGCGAGCGCGACGGCGAAAAACGGCAGACTGGACCGCACGTCCTTCCATCCGATCCGGCCGCGGCGCCACCAACCATAAAGCAGCAGCACAACCGGAAGCATCACGACCGTGCTCTTGCAGAGCAGCGCGGCCAGAAACCAGCCGAGCGAAAGCGCGTAGGACCGCCAGGCTCCCGGCGCCTTGGGATCGGACCGGCGCTCGTCAAACCGCACATAGGCGCTCATCGCCAAGAGGAGCGGCGGGAGCGAAAGGGTGTTCTTCAGCTCCGAGATCCACGCCACCGATTCGACGGCCAGCGGATGAACCATGAAGAGCAGCCCGCCGACCCAGGCCTGGCGCACCCCAAGCTGGCGGAGCAGCCGCCACAAGAGCAGCGCGCTGAGGCTGTGCAACGCCAGGCTCGTCCAGTGATACCCGAGCGCCTGGCTCCCCCACAGATGCCATTCCACCCATTGGACTGTGGTCTTAAGCGGAAAGTAGTCCGGGCTCGACGCGCCCGTCCAGATCTTGCCCAGTCCGGCCGGGTCCGAAAGAACGGGATTGTTCGGTATCTCCGCGAGGTCGTCCCAGATCCAGCCCCCATGCAGGGCCGGCCAGTAGATCCAGCCGCCCACCAAGAGGATCATTCCGGCAAGCAGTCCGGGACGGGCCTTCATGGCGTCCCTCCTTGGGCGGCCGCGCGCAAGCGCTCGGCCCGGGCGAACTCGCTGGCCGCCTCCTCCGAGCGGCCCAACGCCTGGAGGGCCAGTCCCAGATTGTAGTGGGTGTCCGGATCGCTGGGGTTGATCGCCAGCGCCCGCTGATCCTGGTCGGCCGCCTCCGCGTACCGGCCCTCCTTCGCGAAGGCCACGCCCAGGTTCGCCCGGGCGTCGAGATTGTTCGGCGCCAGCGCGAGGGCCCGCTGGTAATGCGACGCCGCCTCGGGCCAGCGGTCCGCTTGCGCCAGCGCGTTGCCGAGGTTGTAGTGCACCTCGGCGGTCTCCCCGCCCTGCTGCAGCACCCGCTCATACTCGGCGATCGCCGCCTGCGTCCGGCCGGTGCTGGCCAGCGCCACCGCAAGATTGTTGCGGGCCTGGACGAAGTTCGGATTGAGCTGCAGGGCGCGCTCGAATTGGGCGATCGCCTCCGGCAGCCGCCCGGAGGTCGCCAGCGCGACGCCCAGGTTGGCGCATGCGTCCGGGTAGTCCGGCTTCAGCTGCAAGGCCCGCTGATAGTGGCCGATCGCCTCGGCGTAGCGGCCGGCTCCGGCCAGCGCCAGCGCGAGATTGTCGTGGGCCTCGGCGTAATCCGGGTTAAGCGCCAGCGCCCGCTCAAAATGCTCCATCGCCTCCGCGGGCCGGCCGGCCGCCACCAGGGCGATCCCAAGGTTGTTCTGGGAGTTGGGGTTGACCGCGACCTTGGCCACGGTGTCGCTCCAGAGGGCCAGTTCGCTGCGGTAGATCCCGTTGCGCCGGATGGTCAGGGCGCCCAGGCCGGCCGACCAGGCCAGCAGCGCCAGGGCATAGGCCAGGCGCCCGGGACCCGCCGTCCGCGCCAGGCTCCAGACCGGCGCGGCCAGCCCCGCGCAGACCGCGGCCAGCGGGAGGTACATGCGGTGCTCCGCCAGGGTCTGGCTCATGCCGGGGACCAGCGAGGTCGGCGCCAGGATCGCGAAGAACCAGGCGCCGAGGAAACCCCAAGCCGAGCGGCGCCAAAGGCCCACCACCGTCGCCGCCGCCAGGAGGACCACGACCGCCGCGTCGGGCGCCGCGGCCCCAAAGGGAACCCACCGCACTTCGTAGTAAAAGACCAGCGGGTGCGGCCAGAGGGACAGCCGTAGGTAGTGGACCACCGCGGGAAACTGGGTCAGCAGGTAGCTCCACCAGCTGATCGGCAGGCCGAAGCCGGAGGTGCCGCCGCGATTGCCGCCGGTGGAATGCACGAACCAGGCGAGGGGCAGCCAG
>Ga0302320_10004403_pt1 | contig 31997 bp, 26 predicted proteins | sample Bog_T0_3_FD_202130 | JGI IMG/M metagenome (GOLD analysis project Ga0302320, IMG submission 202130) | Peat permafrost microbial communities from Stordalen Mire near Abisko, Sweden - Bog_T0_3 | ecosystem: Environmental > Terrestrial > Soil > Wetlands > Peat | place: Sweden: Abisko, Stordalen Mire... | reverse complement strand
TTTCAGCCAGAAGTCGCAAGTCTTCTCCGGCGTGACGGCTGTTGACAGCATCGAGTTCGCAACGCACGGCGCCCTTGCCGGAGAAGGCCGCGAGATGTTGCACGCCTCGCTCGTCTCCGGGACCTACTTCTCGGTTCTCGGCGTGAACCCCTGGCGCGGACGCCTGCTGACGGAGGCCGACGACAAGACACCGGGAAGCGGGGCGGTGGCGGTGGCCAGCTACTCCTGGTGGCAGCGCCACGGCAGCGACCCCGCTGCGGTGGGCAAGACGATCCACATCGAGGGCACGGATTACACCATCGCCGGCGTTGCTCCTGCGGGGTTCTTCGGCGTAACGGTGGGCGAGTTGCCCGATCTCTGGATTCCCCTTTCGATGGAGAAAGAAATTTCGCCGGGTTGGAACGGTCTCGGTGACAAATGGTTTCAATCGCTCCATGTGGTTGCGCGCCTCAAGCCGGGTGTCACTCTAGAACAAGCTTCAGCGAACACCAACCTGGTCTTTCAGCAACTCCTGCATAGCGAGTACCTCGGTCCGTCGCCATCGCAGAAAGATCTTGCCGATGTCGCGCACGCGCTTATCGAGTTGACCCCGGCGGCGCGCGGGCTTTCGCGACTGCGCAGGCAGTTCACGCTGCCGCTGGAAATCCTCATCACGATCGCCTGCCTGGTCCTGTTGATCGCGTGCGCCAACCTGGCCAATCTGCTGCTGGCGCGCGGGGCGGCCCGGTCGCGCGAGTTTGCCATGCGCATGGCCATCGGGGCTACGCGCTCCCGCGTGGTGCGGCAGCTTCTGACCGAGAGTCTGGTGTTGGCGCTGCTGGGCGCGGCGCTGGGCGTTGCTGCTTCGTGGCAGGCCGGCCATCTACTGCTCACCATGGCCACCAGCAGCGCCGAGGTAGCGGGGATGAACGTCAACCCCGACTTGCGCGTGCTTTCATTCACGCTGTCTCTTACCATTTCGACGGCGCTGCTGTTCGGCGTGACGCCCGCCTTGCGCGCCACGCGGATTGACATGACCGGCGCGCTCAAGCAAGGTCGCGGAATTGCCTCACCTCAGTCGGGCATCTCCCTGGCGCGTGGATTGATCGTCGCGCAGATCGCTCTTTCGCTGGTGCTGCTGGCCGCGGCCAGCCTGTTCCTGCGCAGCCTGGTGAATCTCACTCGAGTTGATACCGGCTTCAACCGGCACAACGTTCTTGTGTTCTCGCTGGACGAGTACGCAGCCGGTCTGCCTCTCGATGCGCGGCTGGTGAATCTGCAGCAGCAGATTGAGGACCGCGTGCAGGCGGTGCCGGGCGTGGATGCGGCCAGTTTTTCCATGTTCACTTTCAACCAGGGCATGTGGTCCGACGACGTTACCGTTCTAGGCGTTCCGCGCACTCCAGAGAACAGCCAGGATGTGCTCCATAACGTTGTCGGCAAAGGCTTCTTCTCCATCATGAGCCTGCCCATCCTGGCCGGGCGCGGCTTCAACGCAACAGACAAGATCGATTCGCCCAAGGTCGCGGTGATCAACCAAACCATGGCGCAACGGTTCTTCCCCGGCAGCTCGCCCGTCGGCCACTGTTTTGGCTTCGGCGACGATCCTTCGCACAGCGGCGACATCGAAATCGTGGGCGTGGTCAAGAATGCCAAGTACGTCGCGTTGCAGGAGAGCCCCGAGGCTGCCGCGTATTTCCCCTATGCGCAGCGCGTGCAGTACTTCGGCAACTTCGAAGTGCGTTCTTCTTCCGATGCGGCGCTGATGATTCCGGCGGTGCGGCGCACCATCGCCGAGGTCAACCCGAACATTCCCATCAACAGCGTCTCCACCTTGGCCGAGCAGGTGGATGAATCGACGGCCAATCAGCGGCTGATTGCGCGGCTCTCTGCGTTCTTCGGTTTGCTGGCCGCGTTTCTCGTCTGCATCGGGATCTATGGCTTGCTGTCCTACGCGGTAGCGCGCCGCACCAGCGAAATTGGCGTGCGCATGGCGCTGGGCGCCCAGCGGTCGAACGTTCTGTGGCTGGTTCTGCGCGAAATCCTGGTGCTGGCTGCAATCGGGATCGCCATCGGCGTGCCCGTCGCGCTGGCGGGCAATCGCCTCGCCGGAAAGCTGCTCTTCGGGCTGACCCCGGCAGACCCCGCCAGCCTGCTCGCAGCCATTGCCATGCTGGCCGTCATCGCTGTCCTCGCCGGATATCTGCCGGCCCGCAAAGCGTCACTCACTGAACCAACGGTTGCACTGCGCTGCGAATAGGCGCCAGGAACGAAGGAGAAATCGCGATGGGATTATTCGGGAATTTGGCTGCCGGCCTGCGGTCGCTCACTGGGCGCGTGCGCGCGGAGCGCGAGATGGACGAGGAACTGCGCAGCTTTCTGGACGCCTCGACCGAGAACAAGCGACGCTCCGGGATGACGCCCGAACAGGCCGCCCGCGCGGCGCGCGTGGAGATGGGCAGCGCCAACGCGGTCAAGCATCGCATTCGCTCCGCAGCCTGGGAGACGGTTGCCGAAAATCTTTGGAACGATCTGCGCTACAGCGTGCGCATGCTGGCCAAGAGCCCGGGATTTACGCTGGTGGCGATTGTGTCGCTGGCGCTGGGAATCGGCGCAAATACGGCGATTTTCACGCTCATCAACGGTGTGCTGCTGAAGCAGTTGCCGGTTCGGGAGCCGAAGGGGTTGGTGTCGTTCGGCAAGGCAATCAGCGGGGGAGTGCTGGGCGGAGTTGATATGGGAACGGCCGATCTCTACCCCTACGACTTTGCCCGCCAATTGGAGATACAGCCTGGGCCATTTGAAGGGATTTTCTCTTATAACAGCAGAATGCGCAAAGTTGGGGTGCAGGCGGGTGAGCATCCCACCGGGCAGGCTGCTCAGGTGCTCGCGCATCTGGTTTCAGGAAACTACTTTGAGGTGCTGGGCGTGCCCATGTTCATGGGCCGTTCCCTTCAACCGAGCGATGCCGAAACGCCGGGCCGTAACGCCGTGGTGGTCGTCAGCTTTCACTACTGGCGCGAAACCATGGGCGCGGATCGCGGCGCAATTGGCAGGGTGCTCACCGTCAACGGGGTGCCCTGCACGGTGGTGGGCGTGGCTCCGGCCGGTTTTTACGGAATCGTGCTGGGGGAACCGCCCGACCTTTGGGCGCCGCTGACCATGCAATCGGAGTTGACGCGCGAGCCCACGTTGCTGGCCGTGAATGGGCCCTATTGGGTTCACCTCGGAGCCAGGCGCGCGGCGGGCTCCAGCATGGCGCAGCAGCAGCAATGGTTGAATTCCCAAATCCGCGCATACGTGCTGGCGCACGAGGGCGGTAAGATTACGCCGGAGCGCCGCAAGGAGATTGAGCGCATTGCGGATCCGCTGGTACCGGCAGGATCGGGGGTCTCTTCTCTGCGCCTGAATTTCGAGGCGCCGTTGCTGATTCTTATGGGAGTGGTGGTTCTGGTGCTGCTGGTGGCCTGCGCCAACCTGGCCAACTTTCTTCTCGCCAAAGCGACAGCGCGTGAACGGGAGATTTCAACCCGGCTGGCGCTTGGATCGACCCGGACGCGCATTGTGCGGCAGATTCTGATGGAGGCGCTTCTGCTCTCGGCCGCCGGCGGCATCTGCGGGCTGGTGCTGGCCTTCTTTGGCACGCGAGCACTCATCCAGTTTGTGGCCGCGGGCGCGGCTTACACGTCGCTTGACCCCAGGCCCGACATTCCCGTGCTGGCATTCACGCTGGGGGTCTCAGTGCTGACAGGCCTGTTGTTTGGCCTTGCTCCGGCATTGCGTGTTGCGCGCAGCGATGCCGCACCGGCGCTGAATGCAAATGCGCGGACAGCCTCCGGCAGTGGCGGACGCGGGGCCCGCCTGCTGCCGCGAGCGCTGGTTGTGGCGCAAGTGACGGTTTCAGTGATTCTGCTGGCCGGTGCCGGACTGTTTCTGCGTTCTCTGACCAATCTCAAGCAGCAGGACTTCGGCTTCAGCCGCACGCAGATGCTGCTGGTCACTCTCGGCGACAAGTTCGGCGGCCTCAAACCCGAGGAGCTTGCCGGGTTCTATCAAAAGGCTCTGGACCGCGTGGACGCGCTGCCGGGTGTCAAGGCGGCGGCATTCTCCAGCGCCGCGCCGATGAGTCGCAGCAGCTGGACCTCGACCGTTAAGGTTCAGGGATATGTACCCGGACCAAAGGAGGACACGTCGTCGATCCTGGAGCGGGTCTCGACCGGCTACTTCGAGGCCACCGGCATTCGCATCATCCAGGGCCGAGCGCTGGGCAGAGAAGATGCGCCCAATGGAGCCAAGTCGGCGGTGGTCAATCGCGCCTTCGCGCAACGCTACTTCCCCCGTAACGACGCCGTCGGCCACCAGGTAACAATCGATGACGATACCAATGCCGGTCCATGGCAGATCGTCGGTGTGGCTGCCAATACGCGCTATTCCGGTCCGCGCGAAGAGCCGCAGCCGCAGATCTATTTTCCCGTGCAGCAGTTAGCCGTTGGAGAAAACAGCTACGCAGAGTGGCTGCAGTTGAGCACAACCGGCGATTCGGCGAAGATGACAGGCGCGGTGCGCGCGGCGCTGGCGGAACTTGACCCGAACCTGCCCGTGCTCAGGATTCAAACCATCGGCGACCTGACAGACCGCTTCGTTGCAAACGAGGCCCTTATATCGAGGCTTTCTGCGGTCTTTTCCGCACTCGCGGTGCTGCTGGCGGGAATCGGGCTCTACGGTGTGATGAGTTACAGCGTAGTGCGGAGAACCAATGAGATCGGCATCCGCATCGCCCTGGGCGCACAGAACTCGGCGGTGCTTTGGATGGTGCTGCGCGAGTCGCTGGTTTTGCTGGGTGTAGGGCTCGTGCTGGGGCTTCCGTTGTCGTTGGGCGGGCTGCGCCTGTTGCAGTCGCAATTGTTCGAATTGAGCGCATCCGATCCGCTCACTCTGAGCGGGTCCGTCCTCATTATCGCTGCGGTTACGGTTCTGGCGGCGTGGCTGCCGGCGCGCAGGGCAACGAGGGTCGATCCGATGGTGGCGTTGCGCTGCGATTGAGGTGAGGGCCGGTTAACAGACCCTAGTCAAGAAAACGCAGGCTCGTTGACCTGGCCGTGTTCAAAGGCCGCGGCGGAGGCACCGGCAGCACGATAAAACCTTCGCGCCAGTGGCCCTCTTCACGCCGGGGAGGGTTTCCCACGATCCGGGCCAGGGCGGAATTGCGCTCCTCCAGGGCCAGGCCGGGCAATCCGCCGACAATGGCCTGCAACTGGTCGTGGTTGGGGGGGCGGTTGGTAGTGAAGGGAATGAGTGAACGCAACGCTCCATAGGCCTCCGCCAGATCGCTGACCCTGGTCCGGCGCTTCGAGGGCAAAGGCTTGAGGCCCAGGGACTTCCAGGCAGCGAAGGGATAGCTCTCCACCAGCACGCGCTCGGCCATCGAGCCGGGCTGATCCCTGGTCTCCAGGCGCCGCCAGCCGCGCCGGCACAGGGCGTCGTAGACATCCAGGCAAAACTCGGTGAAGGGCCGGTAGGTGATGGGCTTGACCATGCCGGGAAGGCCGGTCTTCGCGGCGGTATTCAGCTGCCGCTCGCTCACCCTGGAGTGTTCGAGTCCGTTCGATCGGGACTTCCAGGCCTGAGGTCCGTCGAGCATGATTACGCGGATGCCGCGCACATTCGAAATGTGATTCAGGAGGCCGGCAAGGATATCGGGATCCACCGGGCCGGGGGTATCTCCCGGAAAAATCGAGGGAATAATCTCGCACGCGATGGTGCGGTCGGCTTGGCTGCTCCGGTCCGGAATCGAGGCGAGGGGGCTGGTGAACAGCGGCTCCGCTGGATAGGCGGAGCCTGCGCCGGGTTGAGCCGCTGATGAGGCCAGGGAGGGGTTGGCGCGATCTAGCACTACAATTCCCAAATCGGACCAGCGGCGGTGGGCGAGATCGACGGAGAGAACGGGCATGCTCTGAAACTACGTCCGGCGAGTTGGGAAGACAAAACAGAATCAGCAGCGATTGGAGCGGCTGTTGACCTAAGTGAACCAAAATGCCGAATCGGAACTTACCCGCCGATCGCGTTGGAGGGGAGAACGCGAGCGGGGAGTATGTCCGGCATAACGCACCGTGATAGACTCCGGGGCGTCATGCGAATCCGACCCTCTGTGTTGCCAATCGTTTTGCTGCTCACCGGTTCTGTCTCCGCCTTGCAGCCTTCCCAGCCAGCCGCAGTACCCGCTCCAGCCCCACCCCACTTGGAAAAGCGCGGCCACGCCATCCAGCTAATCGTCGACGGCAAGCCCTTCCTCATGCTGTCTGGCGAACTGCACAATTCCTCGTCATCGAGCCTGGACTACATGAAGCCCATCTGGCCCAAACTGGCGGACATGGGGCTCAACTCCGTGGTTACCCCGCTCAATTGGGAACTGATCGAACCCACCGAGGGCAGATACGACTTCACCCTCGTCGACGGCCTGCTCAGGCAGGCGCGCGCTGCGCATCTGCGCATTGTGTTCCTGTGGCTCGCCTCGTGGAAGAACGGCATGTCCTGCTATGCGCCGGTGTGGGTCAAGCGCGATACCAAGCGATTTCCGCGGGTGGTGGTGAACGGCGCCGAGGTCGAGATTCTAAGCCCGCTCGGCGAAGCCAGCCGCGAGGCCGATGCCCGCGCCTTCGCCGCCCTCGTGCGCCACATCAAGCAGGTGGATGCCCAGGACCGCACCGTGCTCATGATGCAGGTGGAGAACGAGGTTGGAGTGCTGGGCGGCACGCGCGATCGCTCGCCAGCCGCGGACCAGGCCTTCGCCTCCGCCGTTCCGCAGGAACTGACCGACTATTTGCAAGCGCATCACGAGTCCCTCGATCCGGATTTGCACGCGCTTTGGGATTCGAATGGCAACAAAACCGCCGGAACCTGGGCGGAGGTTTTCGGAAACACAGCGCGGGCCGACGAGGTTTTTATGGCCTGGCAATACGCCCACTATATCCAGGCAGTCACGGCCCGAGGCAAGACTGCCTACAACATTCCCATGTACGTGAATACCTGGCTGACGGGCCCGAAGAACCAGCCCGGCAGCTATCCCAGCGGCTGCCCGGAGCCGTGGGTTGTGGATGTGTGGAGGGCCGCTGGGCAGGCGCTGGATTTCTATTCGCCTGACCTCTATGCTTCCAGCTTCTCCGATTTTGCCGGGTGGTGCAGGCGCTACCATCGCGATGGAAATCCGCTTTACATGCCCGAGGCCCGCGGCGGCGCAATGGGGGCTGCCAACGTGTTTTATGCGCTCGGCCAGGAAGCGGGGTTGGGATTTTCGCCCTTCGGCATCGAAGACGAGGAAAACGCCAAAGACCTGCCCGACAGTTACCACGCCATCGCCAGCCTGGCGCCGCTGCTCCTCGAGCATCAAGCCTCAGGGGAGGTTCATGGTTTCGTGCTCGAAAAGGCCCATCCCTCTGTCGACTTCGTCATGAACGGGTACACCGTGCATGTCCGTCTCGACGAGATCTTTGGCCACGGTGCCGAGAATGGGTTTGGCCTCATCATGACCGACGGAAAAGATCAGTTTCTGGGCCTGGGCAAGGGCTTCCGCGTGTCGTTCTCGCCGCAGGACGCTGGCGGGCTGAAAGTGGGCATCGCCGCCGTCGATCAAGGCAGCTTCGAGCAAGGGAAGTGGGTGCCGGGGCGCCGGCTCAATGGTGACGAGAACGACCAGGGGAACGCCTGGCGCTTCGATTCCAGACACTTGTCCACGGAGAAGGTGACGCTCTACCGGTTCGAATGAGGTTGCCGGTAAAGTTTTACTGCTAGCGGATGTCCCCCGGCTTTGGAGTGAATATGGCGTTGCATCGGGGGCATCGCACTTTGTCCTTGCTAACAAACACAAGCATATTCTCATGGATGGCAGCCCCGCAGGCCGTACACTCTACCGAAGTGTCGTAATTGTTTGAAGCGAGAAATGGTTTTGGTTTTGGCACGCATCTAGCCTAGCAGTTGAATGAGGGCTTGCTGGTCTGAAAACCAAGCTTGCGGTATACTGGTTGAAGCCTCAAGAGGGCAGGGAGACCCCTGTCTCACGGGACAATCGCCAGGGAAGCCAAAGGCGGAAATCGGCAGACCCGGCGGACAAAGAGAAGACAATGCCCAAATTGAAGACCCATACGGGCGCGGCCAAGCGCTTCAGCAAGACTGGCACCGGCAAAATCAAGCGGGGACAGACGAAGACGCGGCATATCCTTACTTCGAAGGGACCAAAGACGAAGCGCAAGCTCGGTAGGACCGTGCTCGTTTCCGATGGCGACTACAAGAAGGTAGCGCGCATGATTCCCTACGCCTGATCGCTGCGCTTGTCTCCCAAAGGAGGCAGCGCTTCCGGGCCCCGAGTCGAATCCGCTTAAGGCGGATCGGGCCCCCGGCAATCCCAGTTAAGATTGCCGAGAGATTCAGGCTTGAAAAGAGCGAGTGAAGAGGTTTACAGCCGTTTTAGTGACGGCCTCCTGCCTCCAGCCGTGCAAAATCGACAAACCAGGGCGACGGGCCCAAAAATGGAGAAGAACAATGCCCCGCGTAAAACGCAGTACCAAGCGGAATGACCGCCGGAAGAAGATTCTCGACCGGGCAAGCGGCTACTTCCTTACCAAATCCAAGCTCTACCAGGCAGCCCAGGAAGCCGTAGAGCGCGGCCTGAAGTTTGCCTACACCGGCCGCAAGCAGAAGAAACGCCAGTTCCGTTCGCTGTGGATCGTGCGCATCTCTGCCGCCGCCAAGCTCAACCACACCAGCTACTCGCAGTTCATCAACGGCCTGAAGAAGGCCGGCATCGAATTGGATCGCAAGATCCTGGCCGACATCGCCGTAAAGGACGCTGCCGGGTTTACCGACCTGGTGGGCAAAGCCAACGCCGCCTTGGCCGCGGAGAAGAAGGCTGTCGCATAGGCTTTGTGCCGCTCCAAGACAGAAACGGCCCGGAATCCTTGTGACTCCGGGCCGTTTTGCATTTGAGCCTATCAATTGCTTAAGAAGCTCTCAACCGCTTTTTCCCACAGATCGGGTTGGTCCACAAAGTTCATGTGCCCGCTGTTGGGCAGGATGACCAACTGCGAGCCGGCGATTTTTTCGTGCATTTCCTTTGACAGAGCCGGGTCGCATTCGTCGTGGTCCCCGGCCATGACCAGCGTTGGGAGGTGGATTGTCGGCAGACGATCCAGGTACTCGACGGATTTCAGGTTGCCGTCGATGACGAACTCGCCGTGCGAGCCCCACATCTCGCGGTAGAGCTCCCAGTTGGTGGGCGCGCCGGTGGCGGGGTCGTAGGTTGAGTCGGGCCGGGCGCCGTAGAGGAACGGGAAGTAGCCGGGTCCCCAGGCAAGGTTAGCGTACTCGGCCGGGTAGCGGCCATGCTCCCAAATCTCCCCTTTCCCAAACAAACCTGCGGCTTCCAACTCATTGAGCCGTTTCAGCTTGTCGGCGGGCATCTGGGCTTTCTCGCGGGCCAGAACCTCATTCATCTGGCGCGTGGAGGGGAAGGTCGAGTTGAGGATGAGGTGGGTCAGATTCTGCTGGTACTTGAGCGCGTAAGCCTCGGCCAGCACGCCCCCATAGCTGTGGCCGAGCAGCGAAATCTTGCCCAGGTTGAGCGCCTGGCGGACGTCTTCGACGTCCTCGACCATGTTCTCAACTGTGTAGAGGCTGGTGTCCTGCAGCCGCTGCGACCGACCCGAGCCGCGCTCATCGATGAAGATGAGCCGGTGGGTTCGCGCGAGCGGCAACAGGTAGGGCAGGAAATAACTGTGCTCCGCGCCAGGGCCGCCATGGACGACGACCAGAGGCGATCCGTTGCCGAGCGAGAGGTAGTAGATGAGCACGCCGCGGGCGTCCACGAAGCCCTCCTGCTGCGGGTAGACGGCGGTTTGGGCGGATGCGACAGCGGGGGCCGCAAATGCGGAGACGGCAAGAGCGAAAGCATGAACCATGCGCAAGAGCTTCATTGAAAGAAGCATACCGGAAGTTTGAGCTCTGGTGGTTTATCCTGCTCTTTACGCATGATGAACGAAGACATACCTAATCTGACGTCGTTTGATGAGGCTTCCCTTGACCGCGCGTTTGTCGCAGTAGAGAACCAGGCTCGCGTCGCCGCCTCCTTCATCTCTAACGAGGCGGCTGTCGAGGCTTTTCGCCTGCAATGGCTTGGTCGCAAGCAGGGACGGCTGACGGAAATTTCCGCGCGCTGGTTGAAAGGCGCTCCAGCGGAGGCCAAGAAGGCGCTGGGGCTGCGATTCAATGCGCTCAAAGTCGTGGTGGAAGACCTGCTTGACCAGGCCGCCGGTGCAGGACAAAACGATGCATCGCTCGCTGCCGAAGCAATCGACATTACCCTGCCCGGCACACGCCGCCTCACAGGCGCCGAGCATCCCATTACTCGCACGCTAAACGAGATCACGCAGGTTTTTGCCGCGTTGGGTTACTCGCTGGGCGTCGGACCCGAGGTTGAAACCGACTTCTACAACTTCGAGAGTATGAACTTCCCGCCCGGCCATCCGGCGCGCGACACGCAGGATACGCTGGTCGTCGCCAATCAGGAACGGCGCCCGCTGCGCGATCGTTTGTTGCTGCGCACGCATACATCTCCCGTTCAAATGCGAACCATGGAAACGCAGCCGCCGCCGGTCAGGATTATCATCCCCGGCAAGGTGCACCGCAATGACGCGGCTGACGCCACGCACTCTCCGATTTTTCATCAAGTTGAAGGCCTCTGCGTCGACACCAACATCACCTTCAGCGATTTGAAGGGCACGCTGGACCACGCCATGAAGGCGCTCTTCGGCTCAGCCGTTAAGACGCGCTTTTTCCCGTCGTTCTTCCCCTTTACCGAGCCTTCGGCCGACGTGCAGATCAGTTGCATATTCTGCGGCGGCAAGGGCTGCCGCAAATGCAAGAACTCGGGTTGGATTGAATTGCTCGGCTGCGGCATGGTGGACCCTGCGGTTTTCGCCTTCGCTGCCGAAAAGCAACCCGCCTACGATCCAAAGAGAATTTCCGGCTTCGCGTTTGGAATGGGCGTGGAGCGGATTGCCATGATGAAGTATGGGATCAGCGAGATTGGCCAGTTCTACGCGGGCGACATGCGGTTCCTGGGGCAATTCGCTTAGCGCGCGGCATGGCAACTCGCCAATAGGTAATCAAAGATGAAGATATTAACCAGGTGGCTGCGTAGTTATCTGCCAGAACTGCCGGTCGACGACGCCAAACTCGCCGAAGACTTGACCCTTCGCGGTATTGCCGTTGAGGGCATTTACGATCTCGGCGCAGGCAATGGGTCGCTCTACGAAATGGACATTACAACTAACCGCGTGGACGCGATGAATCATTATGGCGTGGCGCGCGAGGCAGCGGCGATCTATGGGTTGAATCTCCCACCGCTTGATTTCCCGCTTCCAGCGCCCCGCCCTTCTCCGCCGTCTTTTCCAGTGCAAATCGAAGCCCAGGACGAGTGCGGCCGCTTCACAGCGCGCGTGCTGCGAGGTATCACCATTGGCGATTCTCGTGACTGGTTCAAAGGTGCGGAGGTGTCGACATATTTTGGTCTTCTCGATCAGAAACGAATCTCCAACGCAGTGGATGCGACCAACTTTGCCTGGCTGGCAATGGGCCAGCCCACGCACGCCTTCGACCTGGACAAGATCGAAGGGGGCATCATCGTTCGCCGCGCGCGAAAGGGCGAGCGGTTGAAGACGCTGGATGGCGTGGAGCGCGTACTCGATGTGGAAGATCTGATCGTGGCCGACCATGCAAAGCCGCTGGGTCTTGCAGGCGTAATGGGCGGCTGGGAAACGATGATCACGCCGCAGACCACCAACGTTTTGGTGGAAGCAGCATGGTTTGAGCCCATGGCGGTGCGGCGCACAGCTAAGCGACATGGGCTGCATACGGATGCAAGCCATCGCTTTGAGCGCGGCGCGGACTTCCTTGCCGGGCCGGTTGCTTCCGCGTTGGTGAGCAGAATCCTGCTGGCCAATGGCGGTTGGGTTGAGGGCGACCTGGTGGACACGCGGGTGACTGACTTTGAGAGGCGCACTGCCGATCGCAGACCTGTGCCGCTCGAATTGAGTGAAGTCAGGCGCATCCTGGGAAGGACGATTGACAAGGAAGGAATCACTGCAGCCACGGTCGAGGGCGTGCTGGCGGCGCTGGGCTGCGAACTCGCGCAATCAGCACAAGATAATGCAGCGTGGCAGGTGAAGTTGCCCAGTTGGCGACTCGATCTGGACCGCGAAATCGACCTCATTGAAGAAGTGGCGCGGGTCTACGGATATAACCGTTTCGCCAACACGCTCCCAGAATTTGGCGCAGGCGTTCGTGCGCTGCCGTGGGCAGAGAGCGAATCGGCGGTGCGGCGTACGCTGCTCGCGGCGGGATTCCACGAGGCGATTGCCAGCACGTTTTGCTCGGCGGCTCAGGCAGTGCTCACTGCGCTGCAACCGGGGCTCGTTGTCCCCTTGGGTAACCCGCTCAGCGAAGAGGCCGGCGTTCTGCGGCCTTCGCTGGTACCGGGCATGCTCACCATGATTGCGGGCAATCTTCATCGCGATGTGAACGACGTGCGCCTGTTTGAACTGGGCACAGTATTCAGCGGCACAACAGACAAAGTGGAAGAGCGGCCCGCCGTCGCATTCGGCGCCGTGGGCAGCGCGCCGGAACTGGGCGCGATGCATCCTCCGCGTGCCGTCGATTTTCATGATGTTAAGGGCGCGGTGGAGCAGGTGTTGGCACGGTTCCAGACGCGGACTGTCTATTTTGACCGGTTTCCCGCTGAGGCAGGCCTGACGCCAGAGTGGCTGCATCCTTACCGGTCGGCGCGGGTTGCAGTTGAAGGCACGACGGTTGGCTGGTTCGGCCAATTGCATCCCCGTGAGGCCGCGGCGCGCAAGCTGAAGGAAGCGGTGCTGGTGGGCGAACTCTATTTGGACAGGCTCTACAAGCTGCCGTTGCGCAAGCCGATTGCCAAGGAGATATCGCGCTTCCAGCCGGTGCGGCGCGATTTTTCGCTGATTGTGGACGAGAATTTTGCGTGGGACCAAATCGACCAGGCGCTCAAGAGTTTGCAAATTCCCGAACTGGTCGAGTGGCGGGCCCGCGAGGTCTTTCGCGTAGGGTACTTGCCAACGCTTGGAAAGAACGAATACTCGCTCCTTCTGGGCACAACGTTTCAGGCAGCAGAGCGCACGCTGCGTGAGGAAGAATTGCAGGGCTTCCAGGCGCGGATCGTGGAGGCTGTGGGCAAAGCTGGCGCGCGGCTGCGCGCCTAATCGCTGGTTACAGGGCAGAAAGCGAACATAATCGGCGCTATACTTGCACCGATGAAGCGTGAAAAGGCGGAGGTTGTTCGATGTCGGAGTATGGATTCAATGGTGATGGAACGCAAAAGCAGAATTCCGAGCATGAATCACGGCCGGAAGGTGATGAACGCGGAACGCTGACGCTTAGCGCCAACGATTTTTCAGCGCTGGAAGAGCGGATTCTGCGCGCCGTGGAAGTAGTGCGCAAGGAGCGCCAGGCGCGTGCGTCAGCGGAGGAACGCGCGGACCGTGCCGAAGCGCAATTGCGCGAGCAGACGCCGCAAATCGAGCAGTTGGAGCGGGACCTGAACGCCCTGCGCGCCGAGCGTGACCATGTTCGCGAGCGCGTGGAGCGGCTACTGGGGCAACTGGACGCGCTGGAGCTTTAATGCGCCGGCAAGGAGGCGAAGCATGGCTGAGGGACAAAAAGCGGACGGGAACAGCTATGTGACCGTTGAGATTTACGATCAGGTCTACCATCTCTCCGGTCAGGACCCCGACCACATTCGCGATCTGGCCTCGCGGGTGGACGGCAAGATGCGCGCCGTGGCCACGCACAGCCGCACCGTGGACTCATTGCGCGTAGCCGTGCTGGCCGCGCTGAATCTGGCCGATGAGTTGACCCAGGCGATCCGTTCGGATGCGCAGCCCGGCCATGCACGCGCGGCCACTCTGCGTGGCTTGCTCGACGAAGTGCTTGAAGAGGAACGCAAGACGGGTTCGTAGGCGCGCAATGCAGGGGCATTTGGAGAATGGTCTGACCGCTCATTTCAATTCAGGAATGGGGAGCAACTCCATCTTGGGTATCCGAAGTCGGGAATTAACAGCGGGATGAACCGGAAGATTATTGATTCTGCCGTCTCTGCAAACACGGCCCAAAAACGTAGCACACCGCAGGCACGTTGCACAAGGCCTTGTATTTTTTCGCGCGGACCCATACTATCCGCAATAGAAACCGGCCTGCAAAGCAGGTGGGTAGTCAACACAGGTTGAACCAACATTCAATGAACAGGGGCTCGACTCGACAATCGGTTCCGTGTGCCGTGTCCGCCAGTCCGGAATGCCTAACGAACCGCGGAGAGCTCCACCGTCTTAGGACGGGTTCACCTGTGCATTACTCACGGCCCCGTGGGCCGGATTCTACCTTCCGCAAGGCCTGACGCAGTATTCTGACTCAGGTGCACCCAGTTCTCTTTCACATCGGCTCGTTGCTCATCCCGTCTTATGGCGCGGTGTCTGCGCTGGGCGTGCTGCTTGCGCTGTTTCTTGCGCAGCGCACAGCGCGCATTGCAGGGGTAAATACAACGCATGTGTGGAACCTGTGCGTGATCGGGCTGTTTGCGGCGCTGGCGGGCGAACGGCTTCTGCTGATCGCGATAAACTGGAACGATTTGCGCCGGCATCCGGGATGGATGCTGGCGCTGGCCATGATTCATCATCCGCTGTTGGCCGGTGCGGGCGCGCTTTTCGGCGCGGCGGCGGCTGCCATCTATGCGCGTTGGCAGCGTATGCCGCTTGCAGCGACCGCCGATGCGCTGGCTGCACCGCTCGCATTGGGTCTCGCCTTCGAACAATTCGGCGCGCTGCTGGCGGGATCGGGATATGGAACCGAAACGCGTGAAAGCTGGGCGGTGACGTACAACGATCTGCTTGCCATGCGCTGGAGCGGCACGCCGCTGGGCATTCCGCTGCATCCGGTGCAGGCTTACGCGGCAGTGGCCTTTCTTACGCTTGCGATTCTTCTTCTGGTCGTGTTGCCTGCGCGGCGCCGGCGGGGCGATGTTGCAGGGTTGTGGCTGCTTGGCGCGGGCGTGGCCATTTACATCACGGAGTTGTGGCGCGATACGGAAGGCCGCGGCACGCTGCTGAGCGGCGCACTCGACGCGCCGCAGGTTGCGGCGATCGTCTTTGTGCTGGCTGGTGGAATTGTTCTGATGGAGCGCAAGCGGCCGCACGAAGGAACGCCGGGAGAACGAACCGTGGAGAGTCGAGGTTTCCCACCCATTCGCCAGGAAGAAGGCGAAAGGATGGGGCACGGACCGTCCGATGTGAACATGCAGGAAGACGAGGCAAACCATGGTTGAAGCCGGAGATGCGGCGCCACTCAAGATCGAAGTGCCGCTCGACGCAGCCGGGCAGCGGCTCGATCAGTTTCTCACCGCGCATCTCGATGGTGTGAGCCGCTCACGGGTGCAACTGCTCATGGAGCAGGGCGATGTGCTGGTTGACGGCGAGCGCGAAAAAGCGTCAATGAAATTGCGCGGCGGCGAGCGGATCGTTGTCACCGGCGAACCGCATCCCGCGCCGCTGAAGGCCACGGCGGAAGACATTCCGCTGGACGTGGTGTACGAAGACGCCGATCTCGCCGTGGTGAACAAGCCGGCCGGCATGATGGTGCACGCAGGCTCAGGGCAGAATGAAGATGCGCGCAGCAAGGGCACTCTGGTGAATGCGCTGCTCTACCGGTTCAAGAAGCTTTCCGCGACCGGCGGTGACCTGAGGCCGGGTATCGTGCACCGGCTCGACAAGGATACGAGCGGATTGATCGTGGTTGCCAAGAATGACCAGGCGCACGCTGCGCTGGGAGAAATGTTCTCCAGCCGCCAGATCAGGAAGACCTACATCGCGCTGGTGCAGGGGAGTGTGGAGCGCGCCAGAGGGAGCATCAATGCCAGCATAGGACGCGACCCGGTGCGGCGAACGCGCATGACCACGCAGCCCGGTGAGAACGCGCGCTCGGCTGTTTCTCACTACGAGGTCGTCAGGCGCTTCGCCAGCCGTTTCGGCAAGTTCACGCTGGTGCGGGTGCGCATTGAGACGGGCCGGACGCACCAGATCCGTGTGCACATGGCTTCCATTGGCCATCCGGTTGTTGGAGACACGCTCTACGGCGGCGCCGGCCAACTGACGGACCAGGTGGCGGCGCAGGCTGCGCAATCCAAGGCCGCCCGGCGCAAGGCCGAACCGGAGCGGCTGCGGCTGGGCAGGAATTTTCTTCACGCGGCAAAGCTCGAGTTTCCGCATCCGAAGTCCGCCAAATTGCTGCAACTGGAAGCGCCCCTGCCCGAGGAACTGGAGAGCTTTTTGGTCCAACTGGAGGCCGATCCAACAGGACCTTCACGCGGCTAAAGCAAATGGCCGTATTGGGCTATATGCGGCTGGCCGGGTGCGATTGCTAAAATGAGGAAGCTATGAACCGATACATTCCATGCCTTGTGCTCGCGGCGGCATTCACGTGCTCCGCGGCTCCGGCGCAGCAGCCCGCAACGCCTCCTGCAGCACCCTCCACGCAGACGGGAGCGCAAGCCGGTCAGGCGGCTTCGGATGAGACGCCGACAGTTCTTCACCTGGGCGTGAACGAAGTCAACCTCATCTTCACCGTCACTGACAAGCACGGCCATTACATTCCCAACCTGCAGCAGAGCGATTTTGCGCTGCTCGATGACCAGAAAGCACCGGAACGGGTCAACTCGTTCCACCAACAGATCAATCTGCCTTTGCGCGTAGGCATTGTCATCGACGCCAGCACGTCCATCCGCTCCCGTTTTCAGTTCGAGCAGCAATCGGCGACCGAGTTTCTGCTGGAGATACTAAAAGCGCGCAGCGACCGCGCGTTCGTGATGGGCTTCGACGTAACGCCCTCGGTAACGCAAGATTGGACCAACAACATCGATGCGCTGGAGACGGGTATCAATCGCCTGCGGCCCGGCGGCGGCACGGCGCTGTTTGATGCTGTCTACACCGCCTGCCGCGACAAACTGCTCGATGTTTCGCGCGGCCAGGAGCCGGTGCGCAAGGCCATCGTGCTCATCTCCGATGGCGACGACAACCAGAGCCGCGTGCATCCCGACGAAGTGATCAAGGAGTGCGAGCGCGCCGAGACAATCGTCTACGCGATCAGCACCAACTGGACGCCTAGCCGCGGCAAGGGCGATCAGGTGCTCACGCAGATGGCCGAATCCACCGGCGGCCGCGTCTTCTTCCCGCCCTCGGTGGAGGAGATGTCGAACAGCTTCAAAGAAATTGAGGAAGAGCTGCGCAGCCAGTACGCGCTTACCTATACGCCTGCCGATTTCAAGTACGACGGGGCCTTCCGAAATATCTATCTCTATTGCACCGACCGCCGCTACCAGGCCCGCGCCAAGAAGGGCTACTTCGCGCCGCGTCAGTAGATTGGCGGCGCGTGTTAGGTTCGCAACCAGACAGCGAGTAGGCTCTCTTTCGCTGCCTCGTAGATCGCGCAAATTAGACCTTCGTTACCTTCATCACAGAATCCTCAAACAATACCCCTCCGATTGTTCCGTTTCAGGATTCTGTGTTCCTTCGCGGTTCAGTTTTGACTTGGCCTCGGATTCCTTCCCCATTCAACTGACTTCAACCCCTCCAATGCGCGATGAAATGGAGCAAGGGCGACTCCCAAGAGACTTCCAATGGGATTGCCCGCTCGGCCCGCGGCATTCGATTTTGCGGATGCTTGCAACGACGAGACGGCACCATCAGAAACCGCGGGGAGACTGCGCGGACAAGGGGGAAATGCGGTGATCCGGCAGGCTATATCGTGCGACATCTGTGCAACGGAAAAGAGACAAACGAACCACTGGTTTGTTGCCCTGGAGCAGGGCGGGGAACTGCGGGTGAGCGGATTCAGCTCGCGTACCCGGCTTCGTCCTGGGATGAAGCATCTTTGCGGGCAAACCTGCCTGCACAAACTCGTGGATGAGTTCATGGCCAGGACGATCGCCTTGAGCGTGCGAGCGGGCGCCGCGGAGGAGCCTGCTGCGCAGAATCCAATCGCAGCCATCGATGCCAGCCTCACGTCAAATGAGGCGTATGAACAAGCGGAGATTGAGGAAGTAGACTCTTCCGCGCGCTTGATTTCAACGCATGAGCCGGCTTTGCCCAAGCGCCCTCCGTTCCGGGCCCCCGCCGAACTGGTTGCCATGCCGGCAAGACCACCGGCCGAAGGGCCCGCAACGGCGCCTGCCGAGCCGCCTCGCTACACATCCCGCAACTGGCGCGCCGAAGCCTGGGACCGGGAGCGCGAGCGGGAGTTGCGCGCAGTCGAGCGCAGACCGGACGTCAGTCCTCGCCGCAGGTCCGGTTCTTAAGTAGTTCTCGCTCAGCGGGAGGATGCCGTGTGGATGGATCTGTTGCTGCTGTTGGTGATCGTATTGCCGTTGCTGTCCTGGAGCTCCGTTCCCAAGTGGCGTTCTAACAAGCCACTTCCGCGAGCCAACGAACTCTCGGCTATGCATTCGTCTTTGAAGTTTGAAGAAGCCCCAGCAGTTCGGCCTCATCGATCACCGGGACCTTGAGTTCCGTTGCCCTGTCGAGCTTTGATCCTGCCTCTTCGCCGGCGACTACATAGCTCGTCTTCTTACTGACAGAGCTGGAAGTTTTTCCCCCCGCCTCTTCGATGCGCCGCTTGGCCTCGTCGCGGCTGAGGGTGGGCAGTGTGCCGGTAAGCACAAACGTCAAGCCCGCTAGCTGCGTCGAGCGCTGCTTCTTTTCCGCTGCCATGTCCACGCCGGCTCCCTTGAGGGCCTCGACCAGAGCGATGTTTGCGGGTCGCGAAAAGAACTCCAGGATCGCCTGCGAAATCCGCGGGCCTACCTCTTCCACGCGCTCCAACTCCTCGGTCGTCGCCTTCTCCAGGGCTTCAATCGATCCGAACTCCTGCGCCAGCAATTCCGCCGTACGTTCCCCCACAAAGCGGATGCCCAGTCCCATGATGACACGCGCCAAACCCGCCTTCTTTGAGCGCTCGATCTCCTCAAGCAGTGTGCGCGCGGATTTTTCCGCGAAGCGGTCAAGACTGACGAGCTGCTCCTTTGTGAGCTTGTAGAGATCGGCTACGCTGCGCACCAGACCGCGCTCCATCAATTGCGCAACCACAGCCTCACCTAGGCCTTCGATGTTCATCACGCCGCGGCTGCCGAAGTGCAGAAGCGTTTCGCGCAGTTTGGCCGGGCAATCGGCGTTCACGCAGCGATAGTCCACCTCGCCTTCCTGGCGAACCACGGGGTTGCCGCACTCCGGGCAATTAGTCGGGTAAACGAAACGGCGCGTCCCGCGCGGGTGCTCGGCGTCCTCAACCACTCCGGCCACCTTGGGGATCACGTCTCCCCCGCGCTCCACTTTGACCCAGTCGCCGATCAACAGGCCCATGCGCTCGATGAAGTCGGCATTGTGCAGTGTGGCGCGGCTTACAGTGACGCCGCCGATGAATACCGGGGTCAACTCCGCGGTGGGCGTGAGCTTGCCCGAGCGGCCCACCGTGATTGTGATGTCGTTCAACTGCGTCACAGCGCCTTTGGCGGTGAATTTGTAGGCGATGGCCCAGCGCGGCGCGCGACCAGTGTAACCAAGGCGCTGCTGCGTGGCGTGCGCGTCCACCTTGAACACCACTCCGTCGATCTCGTAGCCCAGCTTGGCGCGGCCTGCCTCTGCCTGATCGATAAAGCCCATCATCGACTCCACGGAATCGACGAGCGTGCGATGTGGATTGACGCGGAAGCCGAGGGCGGTCAATGTGTCGAGCGTTGCGCGCTGGCCCTGCGGCCAGTATTCGCCATCCACGAGCAGAAAGTATGCATAGAGATCGAGCCGCCGCCGCGCGACGATCTTCGAGTCCAGAGTGCGCAATGTGCCGGCAGCGGCGTTGCGTGGGTTCACCGCCGGGGGCAGTCCTTCGCTCTCCCGCTCTTCATTCATGCGTACGAATGCGGATTGCGGCATCACGGCCTCGCCGCGCACTTCGAATGCCTGAGGCAGCTTCGCCGCATCGAGCTTGTCCGCGTGAATGGTAAGCGGAACGCTGCGAATGGTGCGGATGTTGGACGTGACATCTTCGCCGGTCTGGCCGTCTCCGCGGGTGATGGCGCGGACCAGCCGCGCGCCGCCGTGTTCCGCGGCTTCGTAGTGCAGGGCCACGCTCAGGCCGTCGAGCTTCAACTCGGCAGTGAACTCGACGGGGAGCTTGCCGGCCAGCTCACGCACGCGGCGCTCCCAGTCGGTCAACTCTTCAGCGGAGTAGGCGTTATCCAGGCTGAGCATGGGGCGCGAGTGACGCACCTTCTGGAATCCTTCCGCCGGCTTGCCTCCAACACGCTGGGTGGGCGAGTCAGGCGTGAGCAGATCAGGATGCGCTGCCTCAATGCGCTTCAACTCGTTCATCAGCGCGTCATACTCGGCGTCGCTGATCGCCGGTGCGTCCATGACGTAGTAAAGGTGTTCGTGGCGGCGCAAATCGGCGCGCAGGTCTTCGGCGCGCCTGGCCGGATCTGAGTGGGGCTTGGTCGCTTCTGCCATGGGCAGAATTATAGGAGGCAACGCCCACAGGATAGTATGGTTTCGAGATCGTTATGGAACCCGTCACGCATTTTCTTACCGGCGCCTGCATTGGCCGCGCAGGGTTGAACCGCAAAACAGCCTGCGCCACACTGGCCGCGGTGCTGGCCGCGGAGGCCGCGGATATGGATGTTCTCTGGTCGTTGCGCGGCCCCGTGGACGTGCTGAAGCACCATCGCGGCATTACCCACACCTTTGTTGGCGCACCGGTGGTTGCGGGTGTGATTGTGGGGTTGGTTGCTCTCTTGCACATTTGGCGAGAATGGCGAAGGGCGCGCAAGCTGGCCGCGGCTAATCTCGAACCGGGTGCTCCTGTTCCGCTGAGGCTTCAACCCCAGATAATCCACTGGGGATGGCTCTACCTGACCGCGCTGATCGCGGCGCTCAGTCACCTGCTGCTCGACTGGACAAACAACTACGGTTTGCGCCCGTTTTTCCCTTTCAGTCCGCGCTGGTATGCGGGCAGCTTCATGTTCATTGCCGAGCCGATTCTGTGGGCGCTGTTTTTCCTGGCGCTGGCGATGCCGTGGTTATTCGGGCTGATTGCCGGCGAAATCGGCGAACGGCGAAAACAGTTTCGCGGCCGCGGCTGGGCGATCTTTGCGCTGGTTGGCATGGTGATCTTGTGGGGATGGCGCTGGTCAGAGCACGCGCATGCACTGGCATTGGTGGAGAACGCGCAAGTCGCTTCAGAGACGGTGAAGCGCGCGGCCGCGGAGCCCTACCCCATGAATCCATTCCGCTGGCACGTAATCCTGGAGACGGCCAATTTCTACCAGACTGCTGAGGTCAATACGCGCAGCGGCGAGATTGACAGCGACGCTCAGAACGACGTGCTCTACAAACCGCCCGCGGATGCCGCCGTGGAAGCAGCCAAGCAGACTCCGCTGGGCAAGGCTTATCTCGACTGGGGAACCTGGGCCGTGGTGCGCGATGTAGGTCAGGAGCCGGTTCGCGGGTTAGCGCCGCCGCAATTGCCGCCCGGCCAGGTGTGGACGACCGTTGAGTTCACCGATCTGCGCTTCGATTACTCGTACCTGGGCAATGGCAGAGCTACCGGCCGCAATCCCCTGGGCGGCGCGGTCTACATCGTGGACGGCCACGAGGATGCAGGCGAGATTATGAACGGGCGGGAGCAGCATTGATGGCTCCGCCTCGCACTTCCGGCAAACTGAATCCAATGCGGGCTTACTCCGTAACCGTGATCATGTTTCCTGTCACCGAGTAACGTGGAAGATAAAAATCCTGGATGTCAAGGCGGATTTGCATGCGGCGTACTGCGGTGAATTGCGTAAAAGTGACCGGCGTGCCTGCGCACAGGTAGCGCAGTTCTTGTTTCGACCCATTCTGATTTTGGTTGTTTGAGAGGTTGACAGAAACGTCGGCGATGGATGAAATGCCGAATTCCGCGGGTTGGCGGTCCAAAGATCCCACCCACGCAGTGCCCAGTGCTCCCGCCTCCGGTCCGTTCGCGGCGGTGCAGGGCGCATCGGACCAGCGCGTGCTGATGTAGGTAAGCGGCGGCTCGCGTAACGCAGCGACGCAATTGATTCCCATAATCTGGCCGGGAATCGGTAACCAGCCCGACTGCGGCACGCACACGCCGAACCCCGGTACGGAAAAACGTTCCGGTGGAAGCGCCAGCGTGGTGGTCCTCTCTGCCTGCGCCTGGGTGAGCGCCAATGAAAGGTGCACCTTGAGTGGTACTCCTTGGTACTTCGTCAGAACGTCGATCGGGATCGAAAATCTCGGACTGAAGTACAGATCTCCGGGAAGCAGCCTGTAACGCTCGCTGCCCTGCCAGTCGGAGCTCCAATGCGATCCGTCGGGCGCGGTGATTTCGCCTCGAATCGCGTCCGGCATGACTGCGTAGCCTTCTCCGACGCCCGACTCGATAAGGTGAAAACTGACAGGAATCATTACGTGCGCGGAAACCTGAAAACCTGTACTTCCATAACTCCTTGGATCGGGGCTGTACGTCAATTGAATGGGTGCGTCGCCTTGCACAAGCGGGTAATCGCGATCCACGCGAGCCTGGTCGTATTTGCCGGCGAAGTAGAGCGCGCCAACCAGCAGAAGCGGCAGCGTCAACAACATGGTGCGCGATATCCACGCTCGGCGCAAGGCATATTGCAAACCGATCACCGTGGAGAAGATCACCAATGCCAATGCCAGGCATGTGTCTGCACCAACATGACTGCCGATGCCCGTAACGCTGGTTCCGAATGCGAAGCCGATAATAGAGGCCAGAATGATGAAGCCGAGAAAAATGCCCAGCATGGTGAGCGTGGTGCGTGCAAAGCTCGATGTGACGCTGGCAATCGCAGCCAGTGGCAGGATGATGGCTCCGGTCAGCAGCAGAAGGTTAAAGAGAATTCCGCCCATGTAAGCATGCGGAGTGAAGCCCGCCTGCAGCAGGAGCGCGCATAGAGCGATGGAAAAGGGAACATATAAGAACACCACGACAAAGAGCGCTTTGGCCGCGAGCAGATTCCTCCAACCGTAGGGACGCGTAATCCAGAATTGGGTGTCGCCCACGAGTCGCTCCGCTAGAATAGCGCGCGCAATCAGAACCCACCAGCTAACCGGCACCAGCGTTGCAAGCAGATTCGCAAGGGCGCGCATCGTCTGACCCTGGGTATCTTCATTGCTTAGCCGCGCACGGCCTTCAAGAAACACGAATGCGGCGGTAATGGCCAGGGAAAGAAGAATCTCAATCCAGAAGCGGCGCGCGTCCTTCTTGAAAATATGCAGAGTCTGATTCATGCTTCCTTCTCCTGTGCGATGGAGATTGCGGATCCGCGGCCGGATTTGGCGATGGCCAGGAAAATCTGGCGCAGAGTCATGGGTTCTAAGGCGATGTCGCGTGCTGACGGGAATCGGCCGGCAAGCTCGCGCGGCGAGTCCTGCTTGAAATCGCTGTCGACGAAATGCAGCACGCAATCGGATGTCTGCGCTTCAAGCCACGTGGCCGGGAGTTCCGTCGGCAACGGCGATGGCTCGCTCAGCGTGATGGTCACATCGCGAAAGCGGTTGCTGAGCGTGGACATCTCTTCGGAGAAAAGCAGTCGGCCCTGTTGCAGGTAGCCGACGTGGCTGGAAAAGCTTTCGATCTCTGCGAGGTCGTGCGACGAGAGAAAGATCGTCGTCTCCGGTGCGCGCTCAATGAGGCCTTCAATCAGCTCATCGCGCACCAGCGGGTCGAGGCCGGAAAACGGCTCGTCGAGGATGATGAGTGTAGGGCGATACGCCAGGGAACTGGCAAACGACGCCTTCATCTTCATGCCGCGTGACAGGTGCTTGAGCTTGCGCGCGAGAGGGAGGTCGAACTGGCGCAAAAGCTGCAGCTCCAGCGCAGGGTCCCAGCTAGGATAGAAGGGACGGAGGTAATCGAGCATGCCTCCCACTGTCATTCCTTCCGGCAATTCCTGATTTTCAGACACATAGCCGATGCGGTTGAAGCTGCTACCGGCAAGTTTTGCGGAGTCGATGCCGAGCACCTCCGCTCGTCCCGCGTTGGGCCTGAGAATATTCATCAACAGCTTGATGAGCGTGGTTTTCCCGGCTCCATTGGCGCCCACCAGCGCGTAGATCGAGCCCTCCGGCACGGCCAGGCTGATGCCATCCACGGCGACGGTGCGGCCGAATCGTTTGCTGAGACTCTCTGTACGGATCGTCGGGTTCATCGCCCCTCGCTCCCTTTTTGCGTGTCGCTTGTGTCGTCATTGCTGAGACGCTTCCAATGTGCGGTGAAGGAGGCCAGCATCTCATCGAGTTCGATCCCCAGGCGCTTGGCTTCCACCACCAGCTCTTCAATCTCGTGGCCCAGCAGTTGCGTGCGTTCCTTCCGTGTGGAATCGGGAAGAACCGCAACCACAGTGCCAATGCCGGGACGCGTCTCCAGCAGCCCCTCATTGACCAGGTGAGAAACAATCTTGTGGGCTGTGTTGGGGTTGATCTTGAGTTCCTTGCTCAAGGCGCGCACCGAGGGAAATGGGTCTCCTGGCCGCAACTGGCCGGAGATCATGGCCTTGATGGACGCATAGACCACCTGCTCGAAGATCGAAGCGCCGGCGCGGAATGTGATCCGGAAAGGAACCATATGTGTACTATAACGGATAGTACACTATTTGCAAGAGGAGAAAATCTGCCGCCTCCCCCAGAAGCAAATTCCGGTGACGCTCGATGCCGCCATCGTTGCGTGGGCTATACAAAGTGGCATGCGTTCGTCGATGCTTGGAGACAAGCGGCCTGGGCAACGCGAATTTTTCAAATCCGAGTTTTTGGAATCGAGGAGAAATCGCATTGAACAACCCGGTCTTCGATCGACTGTCCGCAGTGCGGCCACCCATGATCGCCCGGCAAACGAAATCAGTTCGTTCCGCCACAGCGATTCTGCTATGTATGAATCTGGCAAGCTCTGCGCACCTCCATTCGCAGGCGGCGAAGTCCAACTCGGCGCAAACTCCGGCCGTCATTCAACCGCTTCTGGCGCGGCATTATCAGGATGGCGAGAAGGTCGCTTACACCATCAGTTGCCTAAATCAGTTGCGTACCACGACCAACGAGTATGAAGCGCATGTTGAAGGTTCGGTGAGCAAAGACTCGTCGGGTATCTTCGTCGAGAATCTCGCGTGGACGGACCTGCACCTGAATGATGAGCAGATTCGTCTTTCGGCCGCCAGCCGCGCCTTCAAAGAGCCGCTTTCGCTGGCGCAAGGCGCGAAGCTTTCCATTCCGCCTCTCGGCAATGTGCAGGAGGGGTTGATTGGCCCCATCGGGGATCTGCTCACGTTTTATGCCGACGTGAAGATCGCGATGAACCAACGGCTGGGGCGCCCCGGTGACCATGCTCATGTCAAATATGGCGCTCCGAATTCATGGGCCGACGGGACGCACGTTGTGATCGGGGAAGACTCCATCGATTTCGATGTGACGCTTCAGTCCATCGACCAGAAGTCGCAGCTTGTAACGCTGCTGGTTCGCCACATGCCGCCTGCCCAGCCGCAGATCAAGATTCCAGCGGCCTGGATGAATGAGCGCGTCGGCAACACGGCCAACAACTGGGTACAAGTGGAAAAACGCTCGGACGGCAAGTACGTTGCGGGCGTTGGCCAGGAGACATTCAACGTTGAAATCAAGATCGCGCCCGCCGCTGGCCGCATTGTGTCGGCGACCATGGACAACGAAGTTCTGGTCTCAGAACGGATTTGCACCGATGTGGCACTCACCGCTTGCGGAACGGCGGAGCGCTACACCGTTCACCGGCAAATCACGCTGCGCGCGGAGTAATGCCAAGGCAAACCACCTCGCCCACCTGGAAGATCGATCAATTACGGTTTCAATGGCTCGAATTTGGCTCCCATGGAAATTTTTGTTCGCTCTGTGAAACGATTAAAGTTGACCATGGGGCCGATGCACTCCAGAATGGAGAGAGCGCCCTTGTTCCTGCATCCGCTTGTTTGCAGAATCCAGCGCCTACCCCGTAACCAGGCCCGGAAACTCGAAGAGATTGAGGTATTCATGTCCGCTTATCTATTCCTGCTGATCGCCGTGCTGAGCCGTCTGGCTTTGGCAGCAACGCCTCATCCCGAGTGGTTCAACTTCACCGCGGTGGGGGGAATGCTGCTCTACTTTGGCGCGCGGCGATCGTGGCGGGAGATGCTGGCTCCGCTGGCCGTGCTGATGGCCACGGATTACTTCCTCACCGTCAATGTGTATCACTACAGCTTTCGCTGGGAGGGCTACGTGCCCACCTGGGGCTGGTATGTGGCGGCCATGGTGCTGGGGCAGATTCTACTGCGGGCCAAGACGACCTTTGTGCGCGTAGCCGCTGGAGCGCTGCTGGGGTCAACCTCATTCTTTTTGATCTCGGACTATGCCGTCTGGGTGGGCGGCACCATGTATCCGCACACGATGAGCGGGTTGATTGCATGCTATGTGGCGGCGCTGCCGTTTTATCGCAACGACCTGATCTCGACTGCGCTTGTTGCCGGGGTGGCTTTTGGAGTTCCGGTGTTGGTAAGGCGGTTCAGGTCCGTACACCAACAGACCGCGTTGGCCAAGCAGGCTTGATGGTTCCAGCACGACGCAGCGCCGCGGAAGGAAGGCTATGGCAGCCACAGCGCAGGTCACGCACGTCCCCCTTGAGGTCTATCTGAATAGCTCCTTCGAGCCGGACGCTGAGTATGTGAACGGCGCGATCGAGGAAAGGCCAATGGGCGAATTCGACCACTCTTCTTGGCAGCATGCGATTGAACTCTGGTTTGCAAGAGGTGCCAAGGATTGGGGAATTCGAGTTCGGCCTGAGTTGCGCATTCAGGTCTCCAGCGGAAACTTCCGCGTCCCGGATGTCACCGTGCTTGACCGCAATCTTCCAATTGAGCAAGTCATCACTCACCCACCCATTGCGGTGTTCGAGGTTCTGTCGCCGGAAGACACGGTTACGCGCATGATGACCAAGCTCGACGACTACGAGCGGATGGGGATTCGGACAATTCTGGTTCTCGATCCCAATGGAAAGCACTTCCAGTACGGCGAAGGAAAGCTGGAGCCGCTGGCATCCACCGCATTCGACCTTCCCGGAAGCGCTTGCCGTTTCGACCTGGCGGAGATTGAGAAGCTGCTGGATTAAGAGGACTCTGAGGACTGCTCAGTCTTCGAGCAGCTTGCCTGCACGCTTTTTTCCGAACCACCACCAGCCGAATCCAGCCACGGCCAGAGCGCCCACAACGCCTATCACTGCAAGGCCGTGGTGCGCCACCACTTCGACCGCGCCAGGCCCCAGCTTGAGCACCAACAGCGACAGCACCAGCCAGCGAACCATCCTCCCTGCGAACACTGCAAGCATGAATGGGACTATCCGCATTTCAAACACTCCGGCGGCGAATACAAAGGCCTTCCACGGGGTGGGCGGGGGCAGCATGGAGGGGATCATCATGGCCAGGAACTCCTGGCGCTCGAAGCGGGCTCGCATCCTCTCGTACCGCTCCTTATTTACACGCTTGAGGAGGAACAATTCGCCGCCAGCGCGGCCCAGTCCGTAGGGGAGCAGGCCGCCGACCGCCGAGCCAACTGCGGCTGCCACAATGTAGAGCAAAAAGCGGCCCTTGTCGTTCCAGACGGATAGGGCGATAAACGCATCCATGGGCACGGGGATGGACGATGAATCGAGCACAGCCAGGGCGGCGATGCCCCAGATGCCGAATTTGGCCAGAAAAGGCAGCAGAACAACGTTCATTTTGGCCACGATTCGCGCAAGAAACGACTTCAAACAGGGTCCCTTTCCGGCCGGCAATCCGTCTTAAGTATCAGGTACCATTGTACGGTCCGGCGCAGTTGGGCACTTGCTTGAGTTGAATGAGAGAATAGACGGGAAGGACCCATGGACCCGAGCGGGGGTGTGCGCCCGTTCCGGCTTGTCACAAACGAATGCCAACCAGCGAAGTGCCAACCAACGTGAACGAGCCCTCCAGGCTGCCTGACCCCGGACCGCCTGACCAAGGCCAGCCGGAACCGCCTCAGGAATCGGGCGAGGCCGCGTCCCCCGTGGTGCGCGGATCGCGCTGGGTGGATTACAACACCCACGAATTGCTGGAAATGATCGGCGAGCTTGAGGACGAGAGGCGCTGGGCCCGTTTGCGCGAGGGGATCTGGATTGCGATTCTATTGCATCTTGCGCTGCTGTCGGCATTTACCTGGATTCCCAAATATGTCTTCAAGGTGCCGCAGGTCATTGATCCGATCGATGCGATCAAGAATCGCAAGGATCTGACCTATCTGGACTCTTTGCCAGACGCGATTCGTGAAGCCCACCCCAAGGTGGTCGTCAAGCCGGTGCCTCCCAAACAGACAACGGTCGACAAGAAAACACTCGAGGCGTTGAACCGGGCCGTGCCTCCTCCTAACCCAACGCCCGAGCCACCGCCTCCCGCGCCGGCCGCGGCGCAGCCCCCGGCGCCGGCGCCCATCCCGCCCAATCAGCAGACGCAATCGCAAGTGGAAGCGCCTCGGCCGGCAGCGGTGCCGGCACGGCCAAACTTCGCCATGAACTCGACCAACCCGGCCGACCAGTTGCGGGACGCCATGCGGAATGCGTCACACAATCCCGGGGTCGGCGGCGCCGGGAATGTTGGAGCCGGTGGGCTGGCAGGTCATCCTGGAGCCGGTACGGGTGAACCCGAGATTCTGTCTGACACGCAGGGTGTCGATTTCCGCAACTGGATGCAGCGCTGGCACCACGAGACACAGAACACCTGGGACCCATTGATTCCGGATGAAGTGAATCCGCCATTGTTGAAGTCGGGCATGGTGGTAATCCGGTTCAGAGTCCTTCCCAACGGACGGCTGATGGAGCCGAATGGGGTGTTTCTCGAGGGTCGCTCCGGCGATACGGCGCTGGATCGGGCGGCATGGGGCGCGCTTACGGGGTCCAACTACGCGCCGCTGCCCAAGGACTTCCACGGGCCGTACCTGGAACTTCGCGCCTATTTCATGTACAACATGCAGCCGCCAAAGTAGTCAGCGGGTTCACGCAGGATTTGCGGCACCCTGAAAGCTCAGGCATCCGCGCCGGCCGGCATCGCTGATTCAGGCAGTTCCTCGTCATCGGGCGGGTCGGACGGAATGGATCCGTGGTGCAGGTGAATGCCATCCTGAGCCAGCAGCGCGTCGTATACCGGGATGCGCCTCCAGTGGCGAGCCAGAGCGAAGGCGCTCATGTTGGCGATCATCAATGGCAGCACCAGGCCGTAGCCGCCGGTCATCTCGAATATGATCAGCACGGAAGTCATGGGCGCGCGCACGATTCCGGCGAAGACGGCGCCCATGCCGACTACGGCAAAGGCGCCAATGGAGTCGGCGGGGTGGTGGAAGACTGTCACATCCAGGTAGCCGACCGCGCCGCCCAGCATGCCGCCCATGAAAAGAGCTGGAGCGAAAATCCCGCCCGAGCCGCCGCTTGAGTAGGAACTGACGGTTGCCGCCAGCTTCAGCACACAGAAAACCACCATGGGGATCACCGTCAATTTGCCGGTGAGCGCCAGTGTCAGCGTCTTGTAAGGGTCACCCGCGATGCCGTTGAGGTGGAAGAGCCCAAGCCCCAAAGCAGCCATGGCGCCCGTGGCCGCCCCGCCGATACCCGGCTGCACCCAGCGCGGCACGTTTTCCAGGCGCTTGAACCAGGCGCGCAGCATGAGCAGCGAGTCGGTGAAGGCCACTGAGACGATCGCCGCGAGTAGACCGAGCAGTGCGTACCAGATCAGAGATTCGGCGTTGCCCAGGGTGTAATTGGCATTCACGTGAAACACAGGGTTGGCGCCGAGGATGGAATGCTCTACCACAGCGGAAAGCGCTGCGGCCACAATGACGCCGGAGAGCATGGTCTGGTCCAGATCGCCGATCAGCTCTTCGAGCGTGAACGTTACGGCGGCAATGGGAGCGTTGAAGGCCGCGGCAATGCCCGCCGCCATGCCTACGGATGCCATGCGCCGCGTGTTCTTGGGACTGAGCCGCGCCAGGCGCGCCAGGATGCTGCTGACGCCGGCGCAGATCTGCACGGTCGGTCCTTCCAGTCCCAGGGAAGCGCCGGAGCCGATCTGCAGGGCGCAAAGCACGAACTTGCCGATGGTCTCGCGCACCGTAACATAGCCAGAGCGGAGGGTGTACGCGACTCTGACCTGGGGAATGCCGCTGCCTGCCGCGGCCGGCGCGAAATACGTGAGGCCCACACCAGCAATCACGCCGCCGATGGCGGGGCAGAAGATTGTCCAGACTATCCAGCTATAGCCGGGGACGGCGTTTGCGCGGTTGATGAACAGCGTCTCGAGGCCCTGGATGCTCAAATGGAACGCAACCGCCGCCAGCCCGCAAAGGCCACCGGCAAGGATGGTGACAGCGAGCAGGCGCTGCCGCTCCGTGGGCATGCGCCGCAGCAACCAGGAATAGAAACGGTGGTACAAGCCCTGGAAGCCAACCCAATAACCGGGTTCCGGCAATTCCGTGCCATTTGTTGACATCACTTTTCAGTATAGAAGCAATAGGGAATCAAGTTCTGCGGTGCGGGAACTTGGGCCGGTCAGTTTTTGGGTTCGGTAGCCTGCATGAACTCGCTGAGGTAGTCCTTCCATACCGCGGCAACGGTATGCGTTCCGTGGCCGCGCGTGGCGTCGGAGATGGGAATGAGAATGAAGCGCGCATTAGGCATGCGCTTCACTTGCCTTTCCGCAATGCCCAATTCCGGCGGGTTGATGTAGTCGTCGGCGGAGTTGATCCACAACACCGGCGTGGCGATCTTTTCGAGATTCGGGCTGGGGTCGTAGTTGCGGCTGGCGTTGGTATAGAAGATCAAATCGTTGGCGTCCGTGGAGGCGAGCACGCGGACAAGGGATTGGTCGACGTACTTTTCTGCAGCGTCGCGCGTCGGGGCCTGTTTCTGCATCTGCAATGCGCTCGATCCCATCACCAGCAGCAATTCGTTGGCGGTGCGCAGGCCCTGGATCGGCTCAGTCTTGTACTCTCCGTCCAGCCACGCGGGGTCCTGCTTGATGGCCTGGATCGCCATGTACCGCATCATGCGGTTGCGGCCGGCGATCTGCACCGGCAGGCAGGCGAAGGGCGCCAGCGCATCCATGAAGCCGGGGTAGGTTTCGCCCCACACAAACGATTGCATGCAGCCCATGGACGTTCCCAAAATCAGCCGCAGGTGGTCGATCTTCATCTCGTCGAGCATCATGCGCTGGCTGCGCACCATGTCGTCGTAGTCGTACGCCGGAAAGTGCGCGTGAAGGCCGTCGGAGGGCTTGGAGCTTTGGCCGTGACCGATGTCGTCGGGCAGGATGATGAAGTACTTCGTGATGTCGAGCGGAGCGCCGGGCGGGAAGAGCACGTTCGAGAACAGCGGATTCATCAGCGAATGCGCGTTGCCGCCGGTGCCATGCAGCAGGAGCACGGCGTTATCCACGTGGCCGGCGGCATTGCGGTGGGGTGTGCCGAGGGTCAGGTAGTGCAGTCTGAGCTGGGGCAGCGTCTCACCGGTACCGAAGCGAAAGTTGGACAGCACAACGATTCCGTCCGCTGTGGGCCAGCTGGCGGCCTGCGGCGCCGGGGACTGATTTGCTGAAGGGAGCGACATCGTCTGACCGCTTGCAAATGCGCAAAGAAGAGCGGCGGCAACGATGATTTGAACCTGGCGCAGGAGCATTTCTAGACCTCGTGGAAATGGCGATGCTACTACTAAGGAATCTCTGAATCAGTCGATGTTTTGAAAGGGCACGACTTTAGTCGTGCCGTGAATGTAGCGAAAATGAATGCGGCTTTAGCCGCTGAGGGAATGCCGACGGCTTAATCAATCCCTCC